>OHAN01000128.1_pt1 | contig 77583 bp, 71 predicted proteins | sample 1577121 | NCBI WGS metagenome assembly OHAN01 (sample SAMEA3541554, study PRJEB24748) | human gut metagenome | biome: human gut; feature: human-associated habitat; material: faeces | place: China | collected 2012 | reverse complement strand
GCTGTCATTCCTGTCATTAATTTTGGTTTATTTACTTTTCCTGTCCAATCTGTTTTGGTTTGAGATGTTCCTGACACATATTTATTTAACTCATCCTCATATTCATTTAATGTCTTTGCTTGATTCACTTCTGCTGCAGCTGTTTTTTCTTTTGCTTCTTTTGCTTTTGCAAACAATCCTGTGTTTGTTAATGATTGTATTGATATTGTTGCTAATATCAATAAGATAATAATTGTAATTACTAACGCTACTAGCGTTATACCTTTTGTGCTTTTGTACCTTTCTTTTAACATAATAATCTTCCTTTCATTTGTATTTTCTTCCATTATTCTACAACACTATACTTTTTTTGTCAACAATTTGTATGAATAAAATTAATTATTTTTGGTAATATTTTTATTATAATTTCTATTTTTAATTAGTTTAGCTCACTTTTTATTATTTTATCTTAATGATATTATTTTATAAAACATTTGAAAGTAGGTGTTACATTTGTTAATAAAAAATGATGACGTTTTAAAAGTATTGGGTAAAAAAATCAAACAATCTAGATTATCTAAAAAATATACCCAAGAATATGTTGCTGAAAATATTGATATTTCCATTGATTTATTAAGAAATATTGAAAATGGTAGAAATATTGGTAGTGTTCCTACTTTACTAAATTTATGCAATTTTTTAACTATTTCACCTAATTGTTTATTTTCTGAATTATTAACATTTAAAGAAAATACTTTAGATACTTTTTTAACTTCTACTATAAAAAGTATTTCAAAAGATGATAAAGAATTATTAAAACAAATTATTATTCACATAGATAAAAATTATTAAAATAAATATAGATATTAATATCTTATATATCTAAAAAAGAGATTCAAATTTAATTTATAACTTGAATCTCTTTTTATTTTTGTATTCCTATTTTTTACAAGAATTTATACAAAAGTATAAAAATCTACTCAGCAGTTTTTGTCTCATTTTCATTTGATAAAATTGCTGTTAAATTTACTCTTCCTTGTTCATCTATATCTGTAACCTTAACTGTTACTTTATCACCAACATGAAGAACATCTTCAACTTTTTTGATTCTTTCTTTAGATATTTTAGATATATGTAATAATCCTTCTTTTCCAGCTACTCCTAAGTCTACAAATGCTCCAAAGTTCATTATTCTTGTAACTGTTCCATAATAGATTCCACCAACTTCAACATCTCTTACTATGTCTTCTACCATTTCTAATGCTTCATTAGCTTTTTCAGAATCATTTGAGTAAATCATTACTTGTCCATCTTCTTCTATATCTATTTTAACACCTGTTGCATCTATTATTTTGTTTATAGTTTCTCCACCTTTACCAATTACATCTTTTATTTTTTCAACTTTTATTTTTGTTGATACTATTCTAGGTGCATATTTTGATATTTCTGTTCTTGGCTTAGATATTACTGGTGCCATTACATCTTCTAATATATGTTTTCTAGCTACTCTTGTTCTAGCAAATGCTTCTTCTATAATCTTATATGATAATCCATCAACTTTAATATCTACTTGAATTGCTGTTATACCTTTTTCTGTTCCACCAACTTTAAAGTCCATATCTCCAAAGAAATCTTCTAATCCCTGAATATCTGTTAACATTACATAGTCATTTTCATCTTCTGGATTTGTTACAAGTCCTGTTGATATACCTGCAACTGGTCTTTTAATTGGTACACCTGCTGCCATTAATGATAATGTACTTCCACATATACTTGCTTGTGATGTTGAACCATTTGATGATAATACTTCTGATACAACTCTTATTGCATATGGGAATTCTTCTTTTGATGGTAGTACTGGAACTAATGCTTTTTCTGCTAATGCTCCATGTCCTATTTCTCTTCTTCCTGGTCCTCTTGGTGGTCTAGCTTCACCTACACTGTAACTTGGGAAGTTGTATTGATGCATATATCTTTTTGATTCTTCTGTATCTATTCCATCTAGTGTTTGTTCTTCACTTATCATTCCTAATGTTGTAACTGAAAGTACTTGTGTTTGTCCTCTTGTAAATAATGCACTTCCATGAACACGTGGTAATAGATCTATTTCACATGATAGTGGTCTGATTTCGTCGATTGCTCTACCATCAACTCTTTTATGTTCATAGAATATCATATCTCTTACTGTCTTTTTCTCTAATTTATAAATTGCTTCTCCAATATCTGCCTTGTGTTCTGCAGCTGCTTCTTCTCCGAATTTTTCAGTATATGCTTCTACTATTTTATCAGTTACAGCAGCTACATTGTTGTCTCTTGTTTCTTTGTCTGCTTCTTGAAGAGCTTGTTTTATATCTTCTTTGAAATTTGTTTCTATAAATTCATATATATCATGATCAACTGCAAATGATTTGTATTCAAATTTTGGTTTTCCAATTTCTTCTTTCATTTTTTCTATGAATTTACAAATCTTTTTGATTTCTGTATGACCTTGTTTTATTGCTTCTAACATAACATCATCTGGAACTTCATTTGCTCCTGCTTCAATCATAGCTATTTTTTCTTCAGTTCCTGCTACTGTTAATGTTAAGTCAGATACTCTTCTTTGTTCTTCTGATGGATTTATAACTATTTTTCCATCAACTAATCCAACGTTTACTGCTGCTGTTGGTCCACCAAATGGTATATCAGAAATTGAAAGTGCTGCTGATGCACCTATCATTGCTGCTACTTCTGGTGAGTTATCTTGTTCTACTGAAAGAACTGTTGCTACAACTACTACATCATTTCTGAAATCTTTTGGAAATAGTGGTCTTAATGGTCTGTCTATTGCTCTTGATGTTAATATAGCTTTATCACTTGGTTTTCCTTCTCTTTTTTGGAATGAACCTGGTATTTTTCCAACTGAATATAATTTTTCTTCATAATCTACTGACAATGGGAAAAAGTCTATTCCATCTCTTGGTTCTTTTGATGCTGTAACATTTACCATTACAACTGTGTCTCCATATCTAACTGTTACACTTCCATTTGCTAACCCTGCAAATTTTCCTGTTTCTATTGTTAGTTTTCTTCCTGCTAGTTCTGTTTCATATACTTTAAACATTTTGTTTTCTTCCTTTCCTTTTTCATCTTTTTTGCACCATTTTTTAATAAATTCAAACATAGTTTGTCCCCCTTTAATCCCTCTTTTTTGAGCCTCATTTAGATTGTAACCTCTATAATATTCTGGCTTTTATATTTTATTTTTTCTATATCTTGTCCAGTACATTATACAAGCTACTTACCTAAATTTCAGGCTCATTTGGAAAATTTTCACAAAAAGCCTATGCTAAATCTTTTGTTTTGCATAGGCTCTTTTATGAAATTATTTTCTTAATCCTAATTTTTCAACGATGTCTCTATATCTTTGAACATCTTTTTTTGCTAGGTAGTTTAGTAAATTTCTTCTTTTACCAACCATTTTTAATAATCCTCTTCTTGAGTGATTATCTTTAACATGTACTTTTAAGTGTTCTGTTAATTCATTAATTCTTTCTGTTAAAAGAGCGATTTGTACTTCTGGTGAACCAGTGTCTTTTTCTTCTCTTTTATATGTGTTAATGATTTCTTGTTTTCTTTCCTTTGTCATTGTTTACACCTCCTATTTTTCTTTACTCCTTTAACTGAGCTTTTAGCCTTGGTGCTTTGCTTAAAAAGCTAAGTAAAAGGTTTACCTTGAATAGTATACTATATTTTTTTTGATTTATCAAGGGTTTTAGGAAAATTTTGTTAATTTCTGGATTTCTAGTGTTACAGTTCACAGCCAATAAAATTATTGTTTGTGTGGCGCCCCGTCCCTCTTGTCTCACCCTTTGTCTCAAAAATGCATAAAAGGTAAGATAGTACAATCTACCTCACCTTTTATAATTTATATTATCCTAATTCTGCAAAATATTTAATTGTTCTAACCATTTGGCTAGTATAAGAATTTTCATTATCATACCAAGATACAACTTGAACTTGATACAAACCGTTTCCGATTTCTGTTACCATTGTTTGTGTTGAATCAAATAATGAACCGTATCTCATTCCAATAACATCTGATGAAACTAAGTATTCATCTGTATATCCAAATGATTCGCTACTTTGAGCTTTCATTGCTGCATTTATTGATTCTTCTGTAATGTTTACTCCTTTAACAACTGCTACTAATATAGTTGTAGAACCTGTTGGTACTGGAACTCTTTGTGCAGAACCAATTAATTTTCCATTTAATTCTGGTATAACTAATCCTATTGCTTTTGCTGCTCCTGTTGTGTTTGGTACAATATTAACAGCTGCTGCTCTAGCTCTTCTTAAATCACCTTTTCTATGTGGTCCATCTAATATCATTTGATCTCCTGTATAAGCATGAACTGTTGTCATTATTCCTGATTGAATTGGTGCATAATCATTTAATGCTTTTGCCATTGGTGCTAAACAGTTTGTTGTACATGATGCTGCTGATATTATTTTGTCTTCTGGTGTTAATATTTTTTCATTTACACCATAAACTATTGTTGGTAAGTCTTTTCCAGCTGGCGCTGATATTACTACTTTTTTAGCTCCTGCATCAATATGTGCTTGTGCTTTGTCTTTAGATGTATAGAATCCTGTACATTCTAAAACTACATCTACTCCAATTTCTCCCCATGGTAAATTTGCTGCATCTTTTTCTGAATATATTTTAATTGTTTTTCCATCTACAGTTATTGAATCTTCTCCTGCTTCTACTGTTTCAGCTTTTTCATATTTTCCTTGTGCTGAATCATATTTTAATAAATGAGCTAACATTTTAGGACTTGTTAAATCGTTTATTGCTACGATTTCATATCCCTCTGCTCCAAACATTTGTCTAAATGCTAGACGTCCTATACGTCCAAATCCATTAATGGCTACTTTTACTGACATAATAAATTCCTCCTTTAATTTAGCATTGGTTTTCCTTTGCTTTTTCTTTTAGTATTACCATATTTTTTTTGGCAATTCAATTCTATATCAAATTTATAGTATTTTCAAGTGTTTTTTTATATTATTTTCCCATATATTTTTCCAAAACAATAATAAACATTGCATGAGACCATCCAAGACCAATAACCCAATTTGGTTTTAAAGTCTCATTATCAACTTGCTCTCCCAAGAAATAATGTTTACCAGCAGTTTTAATAACAAAATCAAAAGTTTCTTTTGCCTTCTTTTTCTCACCTGTTTCCAAATAATACAATGTCATCCAAAGGTTTGATATTGGCCATGGGTTACCATTCATATAATTATCATTTTCAAATCTTTGATAACCACCTGTATAAGTTCTCAAACTCAAATTTATTCTTTCAACAGTATTTTGAATTTTCTTTTCTTTTGGTTTAAATACTTCAAATGGTGTAACAGCACCCATTATGCTTATATCCATTTTTTTATCTTCTGGATTTCTTACATATGATTTTTTATCTTCATCATACAAATATTTGTTAATGTACTTTTTAATTTCAAGTTGCATTCTTTCTATTTCTTTTTTAGATTTTTCAACTTTTTCTTGTTTTAATCTATTATTTTCAAATTCAGATACATCTTTTCCTAATATATCATACATCTTCAAAATACTTGAAAATGCTGAATAAATACTTGCTAATGAATACAAATGTACACCTTCACACATTTCCCACAAATCATAACTTACATGATATTTATGTTCTTTTGTTTCTTCTGGTTTTTCTAACCAATCTTTTACATATCTCTTTAAGAAATCTATTGCTTTTTCGCACATTGGTAAATTTTCTTTTAAGAATTTTTCTGATTTAGTATATTTATAATGTTCATATACACCATAAACAACACTTGCAGTTTCATCCACTTGATATCCCCAACATGGAGCTAATTTACCATCTGTATAAAAACGTTGTTCCCACATTCCATTTTTACTTTGCGTTTTTTTACAAAATACTTTATAGAATTTTTCTGTTTCCTTATTCATTTTTAAGATATCCATTGCTTTTGTCATAAATACTGCATCTCTAGGCCAACAATATGCATACCTTCCACATTTTGTAAAGTTTTCATCAATTTCAGGTGACGCTATAATTGCTCCAGTATCTACATTTGTCAATAATGGAAATAATAATATACTTCTTTTATATATTTCATATATTCTTTCATCATAGCTATTTTCAGGTTCTTTAATTTTTAAACCATTATGCTGTTTAACATATTTTCTCCAATATGATTTTGTATTCATATATTCTTTTTCAAAATCTATTCTCTTTATTCTCTCAATTTCATCTTCTATATCAGACACATTTTTATTTTCATCAATTACTATACAGATTTCTAGCTCTTTTTTCTCACATGGTTTTATTGTCCCAATTTCATAAGCAATTGATGTATCTTTTGACATTCCTATATAATCTTTATCAAATATTTCTGTTCTTTTTATATTATTTATACTTCCATTTATTTGATGTTTTATAATATCTTTTCCTTTTGCAAATGTTGAGAATACAAAATCATGTGCATATTGCATCATTCCACCATCAACAATTTTGCATCCTACAAAGTTATTTGTATCTGATAATAATTCAGAATGAATATAAAATTCAGTATTTAAATCTATTTTACTTTCATTAAAAAATGTATATTTTTTAAACAATACATTTTCTTTTATTAATACAAAATCTGTTTGTAGTATTTTTAAATTAAAGTATGTATTTGTAATTTCAGTATTTAATATATTTGTATCAGTGTCATAATATTGCTTATATGTGTTATTTATATCATCATGCAAATATATTAAATCTGATTCATTTACCTTTACACCTGTATGAAAATAGTTTATGTATTGTTTATTATCTCTACTAGGGAAATATATTCTTTGCATTTCTCCTTTTGAAGTAAATGTAGCTATTATTTTTTTATTTCCTATTATTGCTTCATTTAAATATTTGTTTTCCATCTTTTTTCCTTTCTGTCAATAGGGACGCCCCTTTTTGACAGAAAATTGTCAGAAAGTTGTCAAAAAGGGGCGTCCCTATTGACATTTTTAGCCCTCTATTACATTTAAAATTTGTTTTTCCAAATCTTTTATTTTTTCATTAATTCTAAATACATCCGTATCTTTAAGTTGACCATTATTCATATCTTCTCTAACACTGCTGTCCATATCCTCTATTTCTGATTTTAATTTTTCTAATCTCTTCAATACTTCAGATTTCATATTAACAGGTAATTTCTTATCCATTTTATGTGTTAATTTAACATCTTCATCTACATTTAGTTCATATGTCTCACCATAATTTGGTATTATAACTGGTAATTGTACTTCATTTTCAATTTTTTCACCAAGTACCTCTTGTGATTCCTCCTCACCATGAATTAAAAATACTTGTTTTGGTTTTTTAATAAATGAATAAACAAAGTTCATTAATCCATCTTGGTCTGCATGTCCTGAATATCCTTCTATATATTCAATTCTTGCATTTACTGCAATTTCTTCACCAAATATTTTTACTTTTTTAGCTCCATTTACTATACTATATCCAAGTGTTCCTGGTGCTTGATATCCTACAAATAATATTGTTGAGTTTGGATTCCACAAATTATGTTTTAAGTGATGTTTTATTCTTCCAACTTCACACATTCCGCTTGCTGATATTATTATACAAGGTTCTGGATTTTCATTTAAAGCCTTTGATTCATCAGCAGTTGTTGTAAACTTTAATCCTGGAAATTCAAGTGGATGGTCTCCTTTTTTTATTTCTTCTTGGGTCTCTTCATCAAATAAATCCATGTTTTCTTTAAATACCTCTGTTGCAGATATTGCAAGCGGACTATCTACATATACTGGTGCCTTCATTAATGTCTCATATTCTTTGATAAACTTTTCATCATCTTTTGTTTCTTTTATTTTGTTTAGTTCATATAATATTTCTTGTGTTCTTCCAACTGCAAATGATGGTATTACAACTGTTCCTTTGTTATCAAGTGTTTCTGATACAATATCCAAAAACATTTCTGCTTTTTGATCATTTTTAATATGTTTTCTACTTCCATATGTTGATTCCATTACTAAAAAATCTGCATCTTCTATCATTGTTGGTTCACTAAGTAATGGTATATCATTATTTCCTAAATCACCTGTAAATACTGTTTTTGTTTGTTTTCCATTTTCATTTACCCATAATTCAATAATACTTGAACCTAACATGTGTCCAGCATCATTAAATCTTACATGTATATCTGGTGTTATATCTATAATTTGGTCATATTGAACTGGCTCAAATATTTCCAAACATCTCGCAGCTTGTTCTGCTGTATATAATGGGTCTCTAGCTTCAAGACCTTTTCTCATTCTTTTTCTATTTTTCCATTCACTTTCCATTTCTTGAATATGTCCACTATCTGGTAACATTAGTGCACATAAATCACATGTCGCTTTGTGTGCATATATTTTATTTTTAAATCCCTCATTATATAATTTTGGAATTCTTCCTGAATGGTCTATATGGGCATGTGTTAATAGCATAAAATCTATTTCTGCTGGATTAAAATCAAATTCATCAAAATTTTCCTCTTCTAATTCTTTTTTTCCTTGCCACATACCACAATCAACTAAAAATTTTTTTCCTGCAGCCTCTACTAAGTAGTTTGAACCTGTTACTGTTTTCGTTGCACCTAAAAATGTAATCTTCATAAATTTCCTCCTCTTTTTTGCCAATGGCCAGTGTCCAATAGGGACGGTTCTTTTTGGACATCTTTATTCTTTCTAAACAAAGTGTCCAAAAAGAACCGTCCCTATTGGACACTTTTGCTACCCCCATATTGGTATTTTTTTATTCAATTTTATATTTAAATCGACTGGCTTTTGTATTTCTATTCTTTCTTCAAAAATATTTTCATCAAAAATTTGTACAAAGTATTTATCTTTTTCTTTAGTAATTTTTAAATATGCTTTTTCTAGTTTTATAATTCTTACTTTAAATATATTTTTCAATACTTCATTATTTGTCTCATTGTTTTCAGAAATTTTCTCTAGAACTTTAAAATCTATAGCCTTATTAATTATTACTTCTAAAACTTCATTGATTATTCTTTTTATACTTTCTATTTCATATACTTTCTTTTCATGATTATATGGTAACAATAAATAATACCTAAAGTCATATATAATTTTCTCTATTTCTTGTTTTGTTTCTGTCTTTTTTATTTTTATTTTCAACATTTTTAAAAATAATTCTTGTAATTTTATTTTTAATTTTTCTAATTCTTTCTCATCATTTTTTGAATTTAAAACTTCTAAGTATTTATGTTTTTCTTCAAGTTCTTTTTGATATTTAACAAAGTTTTGTGGATTCATTATTCTATTTAATTTTTCAAGTTCTTCTTTCTTTTCCTTTTTTTCCTCTTCCATTATTTTAGCTAATATTCTCATACTAAATATTTTCTTTTCTAATGAAAGTTGTTCGTTCCTTACTACATATTCCTTTTGTAATAACTCTTTGTCATTTATAGTTTCATCTATTTGCATAATTTGTTTATTTATATCTATTTTTCTTTTGGTTGTTTGTTCTAAAAATTCTTTTTTATCTTGAATTTTTTCAAACTCATTATCTATTTTACCTTTTATTTCCAATATTTCTTCTGTTTCTTTACTATTAAATTTTATACTTAATAATATAGATATTTTTGCTAATATATCTATTAATCTATTCATATTTTCTTTTCCATACTTGCCTTCTAGTTCTTCTTTAAATAAATAAAAATAATCTATAATAAATTCATCATTTTTTACCCATTTATTTAAAAATTTATGTCCTACTAATATTCTTAAAATTTGATATATTAAATTGTGATCTATACTTTCTATTTCTTGTGGTATTGTCGTCCATGAATATCCATTAAAATCTCTTAATGGTTCTACCATATTAATATTATTACCTACATTTATTAATTCAGATAATGTCTCATTTATTAAAAAATAATCATCTTTTATTATTTTGTCTTTTTTAGAAATTTTTGCTATTGCATATAAAATTTTTCTTTCTATTGGATATGCTATTATTGTTTTATTTTCTTTATCTACTATATATGTTTTATTATTAGGAATTTTGTTTTCTTCATCATTCATTCTTATTATTTTTATTGAATCACAATTGTTTTTTATAATCTCTATTATATTTGCTACATATTCTTCTTTTGTTTGCACATCTTTTTTTACTGTTTCTAAATCTTTGTATGCCGCTTCAATTTTATATAATATGCTTAAAAGGGTACTTTTTACATGTTCGTCAAATTGCTTTGTTTCTAAAACTTTTTCCAATTCGTTATTGTAGTCTTTTTTTACAATTTTTTCTAATAAGTTCTTTTTTTTATGCAATATAGTACCCTCCTTTTTTATAGTTTTATTCTTCCACTTCTTCTTGTGGTGGTGTTCCCATCTTTAATTCTTCCAGTCTTTCTTTTGACATTAAGACTTCTCTAGGCTTACTTCCTTGATATCCAGAAATAATTCCTCTTTCCTCCATTTGGTCTATTATTCTTCCTGCACGTGCATAACCTACTTTAAATTTTCTTTGTATAAATGATGTTGATGCTGTTCCTTGCTCTACAACAGCATCTATTGCATCCATTAAAAATGGATCTGTTTCATCATCTTCTGCTTGCTCTTGCATTAATTCTTTTTCTGTTTTATTACTATTTTCAATTGTTTCTAATATATCTTCACTATAATTTGCTGTTCCATTTTGTTTTACAAAGTCTACTATTTTTTCTACTTCTTCATCTGATACAAATGCACCTTGAACTCTAACTGGTTTTGGATATCCTGTTGGGAAAAATAGCATATCACCTTTTCCTAGTAATTTTTCAGCTCCAACTGAGTCTAATATAGTTCTTGAGTCTACTTGTGATGATACCGCAAATGCTATTCTTGATGGTACATTTGCTTTTATTAATCCTGTAATTACATCAACTGATGGTCTTTGTGTTGCAATTACTAAGTGCATTCCAGCAGCTCTTGCTTTTTGTGCTAATCTACATATTGCCTCTTCAACATCTTTTGCAGCAACCATCATTAAGTCTGCTAACTCGTCTACTATTATTACTATTTGTGGTAATTTACCTTGTCCTTCTTCTTTTTCTATTGCTTTATTATATCCCTTGATGTCTCTTACTCCTTTTGCTGCAAATAAATTATATCTATTATCCATTTCTTGAACAGCCCATGCTAATGCTCCTGCTGCTTTTTTAGGGTCTGTTACAACTGGTATTAATAAATGTGGTATTCCATTATATACTGATAATTCAACTACTTTAGGGTCTACCATTACCATTTTTACTTCACTTGGTTTAGCATTATATATAATACTTGAAATTATTGTGTTTATACATACACTTTTTCCTGAACCTGTAGAACCTGCAATTAAAACGTGTGGCATTTTTGCTATGTCTGCTAATTGTATATTTCCTGCAACATCTTTTCCAAGTGCTACTGTTAATTTTGATTTATTATTTTGGAATTCTTCACTTTCTAATACTTCTCTTAAGTGAACTGCTTCTTTTTCTTTATTTGGAACTTCTATTCCAACTGCTTGTTTTCCTGGAATTGGTGCTTCAATTCTTATTGTTTCAGCAGCTAAATTTAAGGCGATATCATCTGCTAGATTTGCTATTTTACTTACTCTTACACCTTCTGCTGGTTTTAGCTCATATCTTGTTATTGCAGGTCCAACAGAAACATTTTCAACTTTGGCTGATACACCAAAACTATATAATGTTTTTTGCAATTTTGTTGCTGTATCTGTTAAGGCTTTTGCTCCACCTTTTAATTTTTTCTTATCTGGTTTGCTTAGTAATTCAATTGGTGGATACTCATAATTTTCATCTTCAACAACCATCGCATGTTCAAGTTGTAATACTTCTTTTGTTTTATCTTCTTTTTTCTCTTCTTCTTGTCTAAATAAATTGTTTTCTATAACATCTGGCTGAATTGATTGTGTTTTTTTAGATTCTTTTGTTAATGGTGTTAAATCATCATCTTTATGGTCATATTTTTTTCTTCCTTTTTTGTCTTCTTCTTCTAATATTCTACCACCAAAATTGATTTTTATTTGTTCTCCAACATCCTCTTCTTCTAATGCTTCTCTCATTGCCTGTTCTTTTTGTATTGATTTAGATTTTTTCTTATTTTCTAAAGCTTGTTGTTTTGCTTCTTGTCTAGCTTTTTCTTGTTCTTCTCTTAATTGTTGTCTTCTTTCATATTTTTCTTCTCTACTCTCTTCTGTTTTTTCAACAAAGTTATTTATCATTTCAGATATATTTATTCCAAATGTGAATACTGCAAGCATAATTACAATACCTACACACAATATTATTGCTCCAACTGGACTTAACAAATTTGCAAGCGGTGTTGCAAGTATTGCTCCAAGTGCTCCTCCACCTTTATCTTGCATTCCTAAGCTATATGCATCTTTTACTATTGTTTGCATATTTTTATCCAATATTGTCATTTCTCCAGAATTTATTTGCCATGCAGTCATTAATACCGCTATACTTATTAATAAAACTGCATATTGTGTCAATTTTGAAGTAAGATATTCATCATCATTTAAAGCTATTTTTATTCCTATTAAAAAGGTTCCTACTGGTAAAATGTATTTTATAATTCCCATCATTCCACCCAATATTTCATTTAATTTTATTCCAATAATACCTGATTTTCCATATATTAATACACATAATAATACACTTAATATTATTAATCCAACTACCGCTAAATCTGTATTTGATGCTCTTTTTTTTGCTCTAGTATTTGACTTTCTTTTAGTTTTTCTTTTTGCCATGTTTTTCCTCCGTTTTTTCTTAAAAATGTTACATTATAATAAAAAGGGAAAAAAGCCCTGCCACCTTTCCCTTTATTTTAATTCTTTTCTACTATTTTGAACTGTTTTTAATGTGTCTTCTATAGACATTTCCATTAATTTTAGAGCTTCTGATATATTTTTCTCTAATCCACCTAATGTTTGTGTTAATACATCTTCTGTATGTGCTAATAATTCATCTGCATATTCTTTAGTTCCATTAGATATTTCTCTTGATCTTTCATTAGCATTCTCAATTATTTCTTTCTTTTGTTCATATGCTTTTCTTGTAATTTCATGTTCATCTATCATTGATATAATTCTATTCTCTGCTTCTTTTACTATTCCATCTGCTTCTTTTTGAGCTTCTACTAATATACGTTGTCTTTCTTCTTTTACCCATTTAGCTTGTTTTAGCTCATCTGGAAGTTTTAGTCTTATTTCCTTTATTAAGTCTAGCATTTCTTCTTTATCTACAATTCCTTTACTTGAAAATGGTACATTTCTACTTTTTTCAATTATATCCTCCAAAGTTTCTAGTAGTTCAAATATCTCCATGGTTTTACCCCTTTCTAATTTTTATAAAGATTAATGTTGCTCTTCCATATCTTCTTTTATCTATTATCTCAATATCTATTTTCTTTAGTTCATTTAATACTTTTTCTTCATTATCTGTTTCTATTATTATTGTTGAATTTTCATCAGCTATTTTTTGACTAATTATATATTCAACTGATTTTATTGCAAAATCTGAATTATATGGTGGATCTATATATATGATATCCATTTTTTCTTTCACTTTATTTTTTAGCAATGTCTCATAATCTAAATTATATAATTCTACCTTTTCTTTTAAATGTGTTTTTTCTATATTTTTATTTATTATATTTATTGCGTCTTTTGATTTATCACATAATATAACTTTTTTTGATCCTCTACTTGCTGCCTCTAATCCTATTGCTCCACTACCTGAAAATACATCTAAAAAATTGGAATTTATTATTTCATTTTGTATTATATTAAACAATGATTCTTTTACCCTATCTAATGTTGGTCTTGTTGCTTTTCCTTCTAATGTATATAATTTCGTACCTCTGGCTGTTCCACTTATTATTCTCATTTTGCTTTTTCTCCTATGTTATAATTTTATCGTTTTTTCTGTCAATGTCAATAGAATTAACACAATTGTAATATATATTTAATAGTTCTGTAATATTGTTCCAATTTTGTAATATTTTTCGTCAATATTTTTCTAAAATTTTCAATTGAATAATTATATTGATAACAATAAAAAATATAATTAAAACAAAAATGTAGGCAGGATTCCTGCCTACATTTTTGTAACTTTTACTATTTAATACGGATAAATTAAAGTTTTTTATAAAATATATGTTTAAGTTCAAAAGCCACAACGCACATTGCGATTATTCCTACAATTGCTGTAATTATGCAATTGATTATGTCTGACGATATTGTCATATAGTATTTAATTATAAAAACAAATATTAAGCCAAGTACTATGAACCAAACTGTCCACGTTGAAACAAGAATCTTTATAATTCCATTCTTTTTTATCTTTGGTATTCCTATTTCCTTGATTTCATATACAAATGCAATACCAAAAACCATAATTCCTACTAAAGCAAATAGGAATTCGCAGCCAGTTAATCCATACAACACCCAAACCAAAATTGTGGTTAAAATAAATAATTTATTCTGTACTTTATCCTCATTAAATGCTAATCTTAAAAGTTTTTCTTTCATCTTTTTTTCCTCCAAAAATAATTTTTGTTTATAGTTTCATATATCTTTAAGCCTCTACACGAGGAATTATATTAATAAATATTTATTATACATTTTAATTATACACTAAATTATGTAAAATGCCAAAAAAAGCCTAACCCTATGGCTAAACTTCTTCTAATCTTCTTTATTTACATCTTTCAATAACTCCAATTGAGAAATTAATAAAGACTCCATTTTTGCTTTATATATATCGAATTGTTTTTTTACATCATCTAATTCTTTTTGTCTCATTATTATTTCATTGTTCAATTCATCTACTTGTTTTTGGGCATTTACTTTAGCTTCATCTACTATTTGGTCAGCTTTTTGTTTTGCTACATTTTTTACTTCTTCTGCTGTTGATTGAGCCATTACTAATGTATTCTGTAAAGTTGACTCAATTGTTTTATATTGAACTAAACTATTATTTAATTCTTCAACTTTCGCTCTTAATTCGTTAACTTCTTTATAATTTTTAGAATAATCTGCAGTTAATTCATCTAAAAAATCGTCAACTTCTTCAACACTATATCCATTTACCATTTGTTTTGAAAATCTTTTATTATCTATATCTAACGGTGTAATCATTTTTTCCTCCTACATGTAAAAAATTATTTAATTAATTATTTACATTGTTATTTTTTAACCATGAAACTGATAATTTGCTTTTCATTTCTTCTCTTGCCATTTCATTTGTTATTTCATAGTTTGATGGTGCAACTAAAAAGATTGAATTTGATACTTTTTGGATATAGCCATCTAATGCATAAACTCCACCACTAATAAAATCTACTATTCTTCTAGCAACATCTTTATTTACATATTCTAGATTAACAATTATAGATTTTTTTTCTTTTAAAAAGCTACAAATTTCATCTGATTGTTCAAATGTTGTTGGTTGTGATATAACCATTTTTATAGCTTGACCTTGTGCTTGTGGCATATTTACTACTTTGTTATTTTTTCTTCCAAATATTTTTTTGTTATCTTCTGTTTCTTCTTCCTCATTATTATCATAATCATAGATATTTTCATCTTCATATCCTTCTGGTTCAGCTGAATCCATTCCAAATAAATCCCAAACTTTATTCATTAATGCTCCTGACATAAAAAAACCTCCTAAATTTTTTCTTACATATTATGCTAATAGTATCTACTTTTTTTTGTTTATTGTCAATACTTTTTTAAAATGTAATAAATTTTTAATATTTCTGTAACATTTTTGTAACATTTTAATTTGCTTTACTCAAATCAGGATTTAATATTAATTCATCATAAATAGATATACTTTTCATTTTTTGAATATCTGTACTTGAAAATCCTAAATTTTTAAGTTCATCTGTACTATAATTAGTAACTATTGAATATTTGTCATTTTTTCTTGTAACATTTACAAGTATTTTGTCTAAATAACCCGCTCTATTTCTAACTACATAATTAAATCCATTTTCTTCTACAATTGCTTGATTTGGAACTTTTAATCCTGTTTCATTCCACCAAATTAAGTCAAAAGATATTTTTCTGTAATTTGCAAGTTCACTTATTTGTTTATTTATTTCTAGAATTATTAATGTTTCTTCTTCACTTTCTTGTGATGTATACGTTATAGTGGCTTTAATCACTTTACTGTTTGATAATCTCACCTTTACCGAATCCCCTATTTGGGCTTGTTTTGCTTGTTCGGAATTAGAAATTGTAGCTATATAGCATTTTGAGCTATCTATTATTTTTCCACATTCATCATTTGTTGCTATTAATTGTCCCGTCTTTAATTTTAAGTTTTCTAAAAATTCTTTATTTATCGTTGAAAAATTATTAGGTGTTAATGTTTCTTCTAATCCATCAACTTTATAAGAAACAATTCCACTTTCAGGCGCTTTTATATATTCTGCTCCTGAATTCAGTTGTTCTTCTAATTTAGCTCTTTGATTATATAATTGTTTTAAATAGCTTCCTGCTGCACTGGATTCTCCTGTAAGTTTAGCTTTTTTACTTACTAAATCATTTATTTCCTTTTTATATTCAGTAATTTTTGATATATCTGATGTTTTATTTAACAATGCAATTTTTTCATCCAGTTGATTTTCTAGTAGTTTTATTTCTGATAATTTTATATCTGAAGTAAGTGTTCCTTCTTGACCTTTTAATGCCTCTTGTACCTTATTATCAAATTCAGCTATTTGTTCTTTTAATTTATCTTCGTTTTTACTATAATATCGATATATTGAGTCTCCTTTTGCTGTCTTTTCACCTTCATTCTTAATTCTCTCCATACCATTTTTATAATTATTGCCCTTTACAACTTGCTCATCTCTTATTATGTATCCTATGTCTGTTTCTTCTAAATATAAAGTACCATTTTCTACTGTAACTTTGTCTGTAGGTTGTTTTACTAATAGATATACTGCATATACTAAATACATTATAACCAAAGCTAATACTATATACATAACTATTTTTTTTCTATTAACTTTATTTTTAGTTTTTTTCTTCTCTTTATTTTCTTCTTTCAATATCTATTCCCTCCAAAATAATATTTATATTATTTTGTATATCATTTGTTCCTTCAAGCCATATTGTCTGCTTATTTTTTCTAAACCATGTTAATTGTCTTTTAGCATATCTTCGTGTTTCCATTTTTATTTTTTCTATCATTTCTTCTTTAGTATAATTTCCATTTAAATAATCTACAACTTCTTTATATCCTAAGCCTTGCATTGCTGTTGGAAATTCATTATATTTTTTCAAAATTAATTTCACTTCTTCTATTAATCCTTGTTCTATCATTATATCTACTCTTTTATTTATTCTTTGATATAATTTTTCTCTTTCCCAATTTATTGCAAATACTTTGTAATCATATTCCACAGGATTTTTTCTTGATTCCATTTCTTGCTCAGTCTTTGTTTTTCCTGTTGCTTTATAAATTTCTAAAACTCTTAATATTCTTTTTTTATCATTTTTGCTTATTTTTTCCATTGCCTTTGGATCTATTTCTAAAGCTTTATTATACAAAATTTCCAAGCCTTTTTGTTCTGCTATTTCTTCTAATTCTTTTCTATAATTCATATCTAGCTTAATATCATTATATTCTATTTCATATATCAAACTATCAACATATAGTCCTGTACCACCAACAATAATTGGTGTTTTTCCTTTTTGTAAAATTTCTTTTATTGCTTTTTTTGCATCTTTTTTATATTGTGCAACACTGTATCTTTCATTTGGAGATACAAAATCTAAAAGATAATGTTTAATGCCTTGCATTTCTTCTAATGTTGGTTTTGCAGTTCCTATATTCATGTCTTTGTATATTTGCATGGAATCTGCTGATATTATTTCACCATTTATTTTTTTCGCAAGTTCTATTGAAAGTGCTGTTTTCCCAGATGCTGTTGGTCCACATATTACTATGACTTTTTCTTTTTGTTCCATATTATCTCATTCCTCCTAAAAGTTCCAACCTATTAAACACCTATCTTCTCTTTATCATATCTAATATACCACTTTGAATGCTACCTAAATATGACACTTCAAATATTGCAATAAATATAAACAAAACTAATAAAATTACAATTCCTTTAACTAATTTTTCTTTTTCAATTTCATCATTATCTATTTGTTCTAGCTTTTTAAATATGTATGGTAACAATATATATCCATTTATTATTGTAAATAATATTACAAATATTGTTTGTACTAGTTTTAATATTTCTTTATTTTCATAGTTTATTCCCACTTTTGATATACTGAAAATTATAAATGTAATTATATATACAATTACTAATCCTGAAACTATACATATGATCTTTGTTTTATTTTCAATTGTTCCTAAATTATGCCATGTCCAACCTAGTAAAACTAAAAGTAATATTATTATTATTCCTATAATAAGTGCCATATATTTATCTCCTTATCTATTTTCTTGCAAATTTTCTTTCAATATCATATTTGCTCATTTTTATTGCTGTAGGTCTACCATGTGGACATGTAAATGGATTTGGTAATTCTAATAATTTGTCCATTAAATTTTCTACCTCTGCTTTATCTAACACCATATTTGCTTTCACTGCTGCTTTACATGCTACTGTTGCAATAAATCTTTCCTCTTTTTCTTGTTTTGCAGTCCTTGCAATTGTATTTATTTCATCTAATGTTTCTAAAAACAATTCTTTGTTATCTATATCTAAGCATACTGTTGGTACACCTGTTAATTTTATTGTGTTCTCTCCAAATTCTTCTAAGCTAAATCCAGCATTTTTAAATAAATCCATATTGTCTTTTGCTATTTCCATTTCTTTATGTGTTAATGTTATAACATCTGGTAATAGTAACATTTGTGAGTCTTTTGAAGATTCACTATAATAATTTTTCTTAACTTTTTCGTACATAATTCTTTCATGTGCTGCATGTTGGTCTATTATATACATTTCTTTATCCATTTCTATAATTATGTATGTATTAAATGCTATTCCTATAAATTTATATATTGGTTTTTTATATTCTTCTCTTTGCTCAAATACTGATATATTATCATTTATTAAATCTACTGCTGTATTTTTATTTTCTTTTGGTTGTTCTTCTGGTAATTGTTCATTTTCTATTGGTTTTCTACCAAATAATTTTTCATACATTGTATTAAAATCTTGTGGTGTTGTTTCTTCATAATTTATGTTTTCTAATTCTTTTATCTGTTCTTTTATTTCTTCTAATTTTTCCTCTGGTTTTGTTCCTGTTACCACAGTTTCTTCAACATTTTGTTTTTCTTCTTCCTGTTCTTTTTCTAGTTCTTCTTCATTGTCTTTTTCTGGTTGTTTTTGCAAATTTTCTTCTGTTTTATCATTATTTTCATCAATAATTTTATTTTCTTTTTCATCTTCTTGATTTAATTGTTCTGATTCATTTTTTTGTTCATTTTCTTGCACTTCAACATCAATCTTTGGTTTATTCTCTATTTGTTTTTGAAGATTTTCTTTCATTTTTTTCAATTGTTCTAATATGTCTGCAGTATTAACAGGACCACCTTGTCCAATATTAATATTTGAAAAATTTTCACCATGTTCAACTTGTCCAACATTTGTCTTAATTTTGCTTTCTTCATCATTATATTGTTCTATTTTTTTAGTTTCATTTTTTCTAAAATCAAATAATCCTTTTGAAGGTTCATTTTTTACTTGTTCTGATCTTTCTGAACTTTTTTCTGTATCTGCAACCAATTCACTTTTTAGTAAAGTATTTTTTATTGCATGATATATTGATTGAAATATCTTATTTTCTTCTTCAAATCTTACTTCCAATTTTGCTGGATGCACATTAACATCAACTTTTGAAGGATTCATATTAATATTTAATACAACAAATCCATATTTTCCAATTGGAATTAAACCTTTATATGCTTGTTCTGTTGCAGCTGTCAACATCTTATCTTTTATATATCTTTTATTTACAAAAAATAATTGATTTGATCTGTTTGACCTTGCTATTTCAGGTTTTCCTATAACTCCGGTAATTTCTATATCTTCATATGTGTAATCAACTGGTAATATTCCTGTTGCAACATCTTTTCCGTATATACTATAAATTACACTTTTCATATCACCATTACCATTTGTTTGAATTACTGTTTTCCCTGTATTTATTAATTTTATTGCTATGTTGGGATTTACTAAAGCGATTCTTGTAATTACATCTTCAATATATCCTGCTTCTGTATAATCTTTTTTCAAAAATTTGTATCTTACTGGTGTATTAAAAAATAGGTTCTGAACAACTATAGTTGTACCTGTTTGACATCCAACTTCCTGTTTATCTAATATATTTCCAGCTTCTACAGTTATTTTATATCCGGTATCTTGGCTTTCTGTTTTTGATGTCATTTCTACATTTGCAATAGCTGCTATACTTGCTAATGCCTCACCTCTAAATCCCATTGATGTTACAACATCTAGGTCTTCTGCTTTTCTTATTTTACTTGTAGCATGTCTTTCAAAAGCAATTTCTAGGTCATCTGGAGCAATTCCTTTTCCATTATCAGAAACTCTTATATATGATATTCCACCATTTTTTATTTCTACTGTTATATTATTTGCTCCTGCATCTATTGAGTTCTCAACCATTTCTTTTATAACTGAAGCTGGTCTTTCTATAACTTCTCCTGCTGCTATTTTATTTATAGTTAGGTCATCAAGTAAAACTATGTTTCCCATTTTTTATATCATCCCTTCCTCAAGACATGTTTTTAAAACTTTTTTCATTATTCATTTGTTTATAACAAGCTTAATTGTTTTCTTGTAATTTTTTATCTAAATCTTTATCAAATTTTGTTGTACAGATATATGTTGATAATACATATATTAATAATACAACTGGCATTGTTAATACTCCTATTGGAATTCTAGCAATTGCTATAATTGCTAATAATATTAATTGAGCCAATAACATAATTCCTATTGATTTTGCCAAAACTTTTAATGAATTTAATTTATAATATCTAATTGATAAATATACTAAAACTATTACTGTTGCTATTGCAAAAGAAACTATATATGGTTTTACTATATCTCTTCCTCTAATATGGGCATTTGCCTCTATTGTTATATCATCTGTTGATATATCTGTTCCATATTTTTCATTTAGCTTTGTTATTAAATTTGCTTTTTGTTCATCACTAATTTCTGTTGTTGTTATGCTTACTGCATCTTTATATACTTCTATTGCTTGTATTAAAACAGGTTGTTTCCCAAATACATCATTTGTTATTTCTTTTATATCTTTTTCTTCAAATTGTTTTCCTAAATTTATTTCTACTTTTTTGCTATCTTCATAATTTAATCCAAATACCAAACCTTTTGTGCATAACATTATTGTTCCTGCTATTAATATGATTGCTATTAAAGCTATTATTATTTTTGCACTTTTTTGTTTCATTTTTTTCATTCCTTCCTTTGAAGTTTTGTTAGCAATATTGCTATACTGCCAACAATCATTAACTCATTTTATTTATTTTTTATTCTTAATAGTCCATTTGTTATAATTGCATTATAAATTGCTATAATTGCAATTCCCCAGAATGCTGTCATGCCAAAACTATTCATTGGTATCCAACTTGCAAAGCAGAATGTAATTACTACAACACAAATTGGTATTATTCTCATAAAGAATTTTTTATATGTTTCTGATACTGATTTACCAACTACATTTTCAATTTTTGAATCATTCATTTTTCTAATATTAGATAATAACATATATATAAATATATAATTTAATATTAATATTATTCCTATAGCAAATATTGAATCTATTGATATAGTAACATTTGTATATCTAATTACTATTAAATATAACGCTGATAAACCTATATATGAAATTCCAGCTAATAATCCATTTGTTTTATATTTTACTATTAAAACAATTATTCCTATAATTGTTACAACAGCCATCGCAATTGCTACATAAATTAAATCTTGCTTTGATATATTTGAAAGTACATATTGATTTTTTTCTACATCATATTTTACTGGTAATTTTCCAGTATCTAATACTGTTGCTACATTTTGTGCTTGTTTTACATATCCTTGTACTGTTGAAGAATCTGTTGATGCTTGTCCAACTGATAATTGTATTTTTCCAGTTGTTATTGCTTCATCAAAAGATGTTGACATTATTTCATCATCATCAATTTTCATTGTTATTTTCTTTTCTGTTGATTTTGAATTTTCAGATGTTGTGTTTGTTTCTTCTGTGTTATTTTCTTTTTCTTCAGTACTGTTTGTGTCTTCTGAAGTAGTATTTTCTGTTGTATTATTTTCTGATTTTACATATGTTTTACTTATTTCTTCTAATTTATTTTTTCCATTTTTATCAAATGAAATTTCTAAATATACTGATGTTCCTGATTGTGTAGTATTATATAAAACTTTTGATGATTTTATTGAACTATTGTCTAATAATACATCATTTGTTTCACTATCTATAATTTCAAATTTTCCTACTGTTGTTAAATTTGAAACTATTTCATCTGTTTGTGTGTTTTCTGGTATTTGGACTGTTATTTCTCCTGTTTCTTCATTTACTCCTATTTTGTATTCTTGAACATCTAATTTTTTTAATCTTTTTTCTATTATTGTTTTTGCTGTTTCATAATTTTCTGCTGTTTTTACATCGTCTCCATTTTCAGAATTTAATGTTAATTTTAATGTTCTTGCTCCATTTATGTCCATTGCATATGTGTAGTCTTTTACAATATTAGACATTTGATTTTTGTTTTGTTTGTATATTCCAAAAAATCCTATCATTGAAATTAAAACAATTAATAAAATAATTGTTATTATTTTTATTGTTTTCATTACATTTTTACTTTTTTTATTATCATTTTTCATTTTTCAATTTCCTTTCGCTCACTTCGTTTGCTCATCGTCATCCAAAATTTTTTTAACAAAAATTTTGTCTGCCAAATCTTATTTTAATTTGCTCATCGTCATCCAAAATTTTTTAACAAAAATTTTGTCTGCCAAATCTTATTTTAATTTGCTCTTCTTCATCCAAAATTTATTATAATAATTTTGTGTCATTTATTATTAATTCAAACCATATTTTTAAATATTTTGCAGCATATTTACACATCATTGTTCTTTGCATAAATATTTCGAAATAATCTAATACTGGACTGATTTTTGTGTCTATTGTTAGATTTAATGTTATTTTTCTTTCTTCTGCATTCATTATTAAATCTGCATCTGTTACTGCATAATTTACTCTATCGTGTATATCAAATGTTGATAAATTTTTATTTACAACTCTGTCTCTATGTACATCTGATTTGTCTGCTAATATTAATGCTGCTGATATATCACTTACTGCTGTCCCTGTGTTTTCATCATGATTTCCTATTGCCATCATTATTTCTGTTATTTCTTCTATTGGCATTCCCATTTCTTTTAAAATGTTGTATGCAAGTATTGCTCCAGTATGTGCATGGTCTACTCTGTTTACACAATTTCCTATATCATGCATATATCCTGCTATTCTTGTTAATTCCACCGTTCTTTCTGGATATCCTAATTTTTCTAATATATCTCCGGCTCTTTTTGATACTATTGATATGTGTCTGTGCCCATGTTCTGTATACCCTATTGCGTTTAATTGTTTTTGTGCTCCTCTTATAAGAGCATCTAGCTCTTTGTTTTCTTTTATGTCTTTTAAAGTTATCATCTGTTACCTCCTTTTTGTCTTTCTAGATTTTATATTAATTTGCTAAAAATATCAACTGTTTTTGGTGATTTTTTGATATTTATTTGTAAATACAAAAAAACGACTATATTAGTCGTTTGAGTTGGAGCAGGTAGTGGGAATCGAACCCACGTCATCAGCTTGGAAGGCTGAGGTTCTACCATTGAACTACACCTGCATTTCTCCTGACAGTTATAAATTATAATGTATTTTTTTATAACTGTCAAGAGTTTTTTGAAAATTTTTATTTTTTTTGTTACAATTTTTCTAAAATACAGTTTTCATGCATGTTTTATAATTTTTTAATACATTCCATCCATTCCTGCTGCACCCATTCCATTATCATGACCGCAACCACAAGATTTTTCTGGAATATCTGCAACTAAACTTTCTGTTGTAATAACCATTGATGCAATTGATGCTGCATTTTGTAAAGCACTTCTTGTAACTTTTGTTGGATCTACAATTCCTGATTTTTTCATATCTACATATTCTTCTTTACTTGCATCAAATCCAACTCCAACTTCTGATTTTTTAACATTATCAGCAATTACAGCTGGTTCTAGTCCTGCATTTCTTGCTATTTGTTTTACTGGTTCTTCTAATGCTTTTAATACTATTGTTGCACCTAATTTTTCTCCACCTGTTAATCCTTCTACTGTTTTTTCAACTGCTGGTGCCACATTTATTAATGCTGTTCCGCCACCTGCAACTATACCTTCTTCTACTGCTGCTTTTGTTGCAGAAAGTGCATCTTCAATTCTTAATTTTTTGTCTTTCATTTCTGTTTCTGTTGCTGCTCCAACTTCAATTACAGCAACTCCCCCTGCCATTTTAGCAAGTCTTTCTTGTAATCCTTCTTTGTCATATTCACTCTTTGTCTCATTTATTTGAGCTTTTATTTGTCCAACCCTATCAGCTATTTGTTGTTTATCTCCTGCTCCGTCAACAATTATAGTATTTTCTTTTTGAACTTTTACTTGTCTTGCTCTACCTAATTGTTCAATTTGTGTATCTTTTAATTCAAGTCCTAAATCAGATGTTATAACTTCTCCACCTGTTAAAATTGCTATATCTTGAAGCATTGCTTTTCTCTTATCACCAAATCCAGGTGCTTTAACTGCAACAACATTTAATACACCTCTTAATTTATTAAGTACTAAAGTTGAAAGAGCTTCTCCTTCTATGTCATCACAAATTATTACTAATTTGCCAGATTGTTGCATTAAGTTTTCTAGTAATGGTAATATTTCTTGAATATTGCTTATCTTTTTATCTGTAATTAAAATATATGGATTATCAACTACTGCTTCCATTTTTTCTGTATCTGTTACCATATATGGAGAAACATATCCTTTGTCAAATTGCATACCTTCAACTACATTTAATTCTGTATTTGATGTTTTTGATTCTTCAATTGTTATAACTCCATCTTTTGAAACTTTTTCCATAGCTTCTGCAATTAATTCTCCAACTTCATCATTATTTGCTGAAATACTTGCAACTCTTGCTATATCTTCTTTTCCATTTACTGGAACACTTATCTTTTTCAATTCTTCTACTGCTGAATTAACTGCTTTGTCAATTCCTCTTTTCATTGCCATTGGGTCTGCACCAGCTGCTACATTTTTAACTCCTTCTTTTATCATACTTTGAGCTAAAACTGTTGCTGTTGTAGTACCATCACCTGCAACATCATTTGTTTTTTCTGAAACTTCTTTTACAAGTCTTGCACCCATATTTTCAAATTTATCTTCTAATTCAATATCTTTAGCTATTGTAACACCATCATTTGTAATTAGTGGTGCTCCAAAATTTTTATCTAATACTACATTTCTTCCTTTTGGTCCTAATGTAACTTTAACTGTATCAGCTAATTTGTTAACTCCTTCTAATAAAGATTTTCTTGCATCTTCTCCAAATTTTATTTGTTTTGCCATTTTAAATTTCCTCCTAACTTTCTGGGATTTAGGGACGTTCCTTTTTTTCCCTTTTTTTAGGGATTTAGGGACACTCCTTTAATTTACTTTTTTCAAGATTTTAGTTCAATCCCAAAATTTATTTTTTATTCTACTATCGCTAAAATATCATCCTGTTTTACTATTAAATATTCTGTTCCTTCATATTTTACTTCTGTTCCAGAATATTTGCTTACTATTATATTATCACCTTTTTTTACATACATTTCTTCATTTTTTCCGTCTATTTTTTCTCCTGGTCCTACTTCAATTACTTCTGCGATTTGTGGTTTTTCTTGTGCACTGCTTGCTAGTATTATTCCACTTTTTGTTGTTTCTTCGCCTTCTTTCATTTTTATTAATACTCTACTTCCTAATGGTTTAATCATGATATTACCTCCTTTAATTTTTCCATTTAAGAATGTTTTGTTTTTATTTTTAGCACTCTTTTTGTTTAACTGCTAATAATTTATACCTTTTTTTAGCAATTGTCAATAGAGTTTGCTAAAATTCACATAGAATTCACATTTGACGTTATATTATATTATTTATATAACATTTTTATTACTTTTTCATAAAATAATATTAGTTAAAAAATTAATAACTTTATATGACATAATTCGTAATAAAGGACCTAGAATAACTCTAGGTCCTTTTTGAAGTTTAAATTACTGGATAAATTTGTGCATTACCTTCAATGTTAAAAAAGTCTGCTAGTTTTTTAAGCGTAAATGATACAGCTTCTGCAAGATTCTCATATTTTGTAAATATATACATTTCTATGGCATCTTGTGGTTTTTCAGTTACTGCCGTTGCTCTGCATCTAGCTCCCATTCCAATCGGTATCCTTGGTAAACCATATATAGAATTTTCATCCCTTTTATTTGTTTTTCCAATAATTTGCTCAATCACAAAATATGAATATTGAGAATTTTCTTTTGGAAGTTCATTATATAAGACTCTTTTCTTTTCTCTTCTTTCCTTAGAAGTAACTCCATCATAATTTAAAATGAATGGTTTTATATCCTCTTCTAAGAAAGACCGTATAACTAGCATATTCTTTCTATCTATCAAAAAAATATACTGCTCTCCAGTATCACCATCCTCCAAAATCATCTCATTGTCAGTTGTATAATAGTTATCATTTGGATTCTTTTTCATATGTAAACCTCCATATAAATATATAATTTTATTGTATTTATATTATAGCATAATTTCAAACAATTTGCAAATTATGTAAATCGTCAATAGTGCAAATAGTTTTCTATCCATAATTATAGCTATATATTTTTTGCAACTTTTACTAATTCTACAAATAAAGGTGCTGGCTTATTAGGTCTTGATTTTAATTCTGGATGAAATTGTCCAGCAATAAAAAATGGATGTTCTTTTTGTGAAAGTTCTACAATTTCAACTAGTTCACCATCAGGTGAAGTTCCTGAACATATCAAACCAGCATTTTCAAGTCTTTCTTTGTAATCATTATTATACTCAAAACGATGTCTATGTCTTTCTGCAATCTCTTTTGTTCCATATATTTTTTCAGCTAAAGTTCCTTCTTTTATAATACAAGGATAACTTCCAAGTCTCATAGTTCCACCTTTTTTATTAACTGACTTTTGATTTTCCATAATGTGAATTACTTTATTTTCTGATTTTTCGTCAAATTCTTGTGAATTAGCATCTTTTAGACCTAAAACATCTCTTGCATATTCAACAACTGCCATTTGCATACCAAGGCAAATTCCTAAAAATGGTATTTTGTTTTCTCTTGCATATTTGATTGTTTCAATTTTTCCTTCTATTCCTCTATTTCCAAATCCACCTGGAACTATAATTCCTTGGAATTCTTTTAACATTTCATTAGCTGTATCTTTTGTTATTTTTTCTGCATCTATCAATTTTATTTCTGTTTCAACATCATTTGCAAAACCTGCATGTTTTACACTCTCTATTACTGATATATATGAGTCTTCAAGTTTGATATATTTTCCAACTATTGCAATTTTTACTTTATTGCTTTTATCTATTTTTCTTATTTTTTCTATCATTTCTTCCCATTTTCTGTTATCTGGAATATATCTATCTAATTTTAAATGGTTACATACTTCTCTTGCCAAACCTTCTTCTTCAAGCATTAATGGTACTGCATATAAGCAATCTGCTGTTTTATTTTGAATTACACTTGTTTTTCTAACATTGCAGAACAATGCTAACTTCTCTCTTATATTATCTGGAATATCTTGTTCTGTTCTACACACTAAAATATCTGGTATAATTCCATAACTTTGTAATTCTTTTACAGAATGTTGGGTTGGTTTTGATTTTATTTCGTTTGAACCAAATATATATGGCAATAGTGTTACATGTATAAAGCATACATCTTCTGGATTTTTTTCTAGTCCTACTTGTCTAATAGCTTCTATTATTGATAAACCTTCTATATCTCCTACTGTTCCACCAACTTCTGAAATTACTATATCTGTGTCTGTATTTTCAAATCCATATATTTTTTCTTTTATTTGATTTGTAATATGTGGAATTACTTGTACTGTTTTTCCTAAGTAATCTCCTCTTCTTTCTTTTTCTATTACTTCTGAATATATTTTTCCCATTGTTATACTAGAATTTTTTGTTAAATTTTCATTTATAAATCTTTCATAATGTCCTAAATCTAAATCTGTTTCAGCTCCATCATCTGTAACAAAAACTTCTCCATGTTCATATGGATTCATCGTTCCTGGGTCAACATTTATATATGGATCAAATTTTTGTATTGTTACTTTATACCCCCTATTTTTTAATAATCTACCTAGCGATGCAGCTGTTATGCCCTTTCCTAATCCTGATACTACTCCACCTGTTACAAATATGTATTTTGTGTTCATTTCTTCCTCCTTCTAAAAAATAAAAAAAATCATTTTTGCCTTGTTTTTAAAAATAAAAAAAGATTAAAAAAATTTTTCCGGCAAATGCGGTTTTTTTTTAATCTATTATTATTTTAACACTTGCCTTTTTATTTGGCAAGTGTTTTTCTAATTTTTTTACTTGACATTAATTTTTACTGAACTGTAGCTAATTTTCTGTCAAAAATGTCAAAAAGGGGCGTCCCTATTGACAGAAATTTTATTGACCTATTCCATATTGTTTATATAACCAAGATGTATAATCAAATGGCGTTAATGTATTTGGCATACCATAATCAATTCCAAATGTTTCAACTCTTATTGATGTAACTTTTGGAGCATTTACTGGTGTACTCACTTCAGCATTTTCTGTATTTTCTTGTCCTTCTGTCGCTTTAACTTCAACATTTTCTATATTGTGTACAACATCCATTCCTTCTGTTACTTTTCCAAATGCTGCATAATATCCATTTAAGTTTGTATTTTCTTTAGTCATTATAAAAAATTGTGAACATGCTGAATTATATGATTTTTCTTTTAGGTTTGAAGAATACTGTGTATAATCAGCTCTAGCCATTGCAACAGTTCCTTCTTCAAATTTTATAGTATTTGTTACTCCATTTGCTAAAAACTCACCTTTTATTGAATAATCTTTATTTTCTCCGCCATCTTTTAAATTACTCAATTTTGCCCCTGTTTTACCATCACCATCTTTTGAACCTGTTTGAATCATAAAATCTTTTACAATTCTATGGAATGTTGTTCCATCATAAAATCCGTTATTTGCCAATTTTATAAAATTGGCAACCGCTTCTGGTGCTTGGTCTGGATATAATTCCATTTTGATTGTTCCAAAGTTTTCAACTTCCATTGTTGCTACAGGATTTTGGCTTGTAAATGTTGCTTTTTTATAATATCCAAATCCTACAACTCCTATTAATACTATTATAGCTATTAACGCTACTATCCAAATTATTTTTCCAACTTTTTTCATTTTTCTTTTAGTTCCTCCTTATTTTTGTTTTAAAATATTTGCTTATTTAAATATTACTCAAATATAAATTGCTCTTGCATCCTTCTTAAAGATTGTCTAATTGTTCTTGCTCTAACTTCACCAATTCCATCAACTTCATCTAAACTTTCTATATCAGCTGCCAAAATATGTTGAAATGATTTAAATGACATTACTAAATTTTCTACAATATTTGATGGCATTCTTGGTATTTTATTTATAATTCTATAACCTCTTGTGTATACACCAACTTCATCATAATTATCAAATGTATCATATCCTAACAATTTAGCTATTGTAGTTTCTCTTGTCATCTCCTCATATTGCATTTTTGATAATTCTTCTATTACTTTTTCGGGTGTTTTTTTATTCTTAGTTGATTTCTTTACAACTATATAATCTTTTATAATTAAGGCTTCCTCTTTTTCTAAGCCTCCCATTAATTCTTGTAATTGCATATTTACAAGTCTTCCATCCTCACCAAGTTCATATATTTGATTTTTGATTTCATAAGAAATTCTTCTTACCATTTCTGCTCTTTGTATTACATCAATTACATTTTTTAATGTAACTATATCATTAAATTCATATTCGTTTAATATTGCAAGTTTATTATCAAATACTTTTTTATATCTTTCAAGTGTTTGAATACCTTGGTTTGCCTTGTTTAAAACAGCATTTGTGTCCTCTAATATATATCTAAAATCTCCTTTAAAAATTGTTATTATATTTCTTCTTTGAGATATACTTATTACCAATTCACCAGTTTGTTTTGCAGTTCTTTCAGCTGTTCTATGTCTAGTTCCAGTTTCTCTTGTTTCAATCTCCCTTGAAGGTATAAGTTGTGCATTTGCAAATAAAATTCTTTTTAAATCACCACTTAAAACAATTGCTCCATCCATTTTAGCTAATTCATATAATTTTGAAGATGTATATTCTTCATTTATATAAAATCCGCCATCAACAATTTCCTTTATTACATCATTATTATCTGTTATAAGTAATAAAGCCCCTGTCTTTGCTCTTAGTATATTTTCAAGCCCATCTCTTATTGGAGTTCCAGGTGCTATTAATTTAAGCAAATCTGCTGTCAAAATCTATTCCTCCCTTCGGGGCATGTCCAAAAGGGACGGTTCTTTTTGGACACTTTTGATACTTTTAATACTTTTAACAGTTTTAACATTTTGGTATTTTGTCCTTAATTACTTTAGTCCCAATTTTTTCATTGCCTCATTTACATCTTTGACACCTATTATATCTAATTTAAAATTTTCTTTCAAGCCTTTTTTATTACTTTCTGGAATTATGCATTTTTTAAATCCTAATTTTTCCGCTTCTTTTAATCTTTTTTCTATCATATTAATTCTTCTAACTTCACCTGTAAGACCAACTTCTCCCATTATAGCAACGTTTTTTTCAATTGGAATATTTTTATAGCTTGATGCGGTTACCATTATAATTCCTAAATCTATAGAAGGCTCATTTATTTTCAAACCACCTACAACATTTAAATAAACATCTTGACTTCCTAAATTCATACCAGCTCTTTTTTCCAAAACTGCAATCAATAACGCTAATCTATTATAATCTATACCATTTGCAGTCCTTTTAGGAAATCCAAATACACTTTGCGTTGTTAATGCTTGCAATTCTACTAGCATTGACCTAGTACCTTCCATACAAGATACAATACATGAGCCTGGTGGATTATCTTCTCTTTCTGAAATTAATACATCTGAAGGATTAGTTATTTCGCACATTCCCTCTCCTTTCATTTCAAACATACCTATTTCATTTGTAGAACCAAATCTATTTTTTACTCCTCTTAATATTCTATAAGAAAAATATCTTTCTCCTTCTAAATATAAAACTGTATCTACCATATGTTCCAAAACTCTTGGTCCTGCTATGTTTCCATCTTTTGTTACATGTCCTATAATTATTGTTGTTATATTTCTAGATTTGCACACTCTCATTATCTGTGATGTTATTTCTCTTACTTGGCTTACGCTTCCAGCTGCTGCCGAAATTTCTTCTGAATACATTGTTTGAATTGAATCTATTATTACTAATTTTGGATTTAAATTTATTATATTTTGGTTTACAATATCAATATCAGTCTCACCTAAAAATAATATATCCTCATTATGAATTCCGCAATCTATCAGCTCTTAATTTTATTTGTTCTGCTGACTCTTCTCCTGAAACATATAATACTTGTCCTTCTCCTTTTACTTTATCACATAACTGTAATATTAAAGTAGATTTACCAATTCCAGGCTCTCCTCCTAGTAAAATTAATGAACCCTTTACAAGTCCACCACCCAAAACTCTATCTAATTCATCAAAACCTGTTGATGTCCTTATTGTCTCTTTAGCTTCATATGAATCAAGTCTTTGTGGTATATTATTTGTATTTTTTTCAGCTTTTAATGAACTATTTTTACTTTCTACTATTTTTTGTTCAAAAAAAGTATTCCAACTACCACACGCAGGGCATTTTCCTAGCCATTTTCCTGATTCATATCCACATTCATTACATACAAAAACTGTCTTATTCTTTGCCACGTTCTACCTCCTTTTTGTGTCCATGTCCAAAAGGGACGGTTCTTTTTGGACATTTTTTAACGTTCTTTCTATTATTTTTCTATTAATTCCTAGTACCCTTGCTAATTGACTTATAGAAACTTTCTTCAAACATTTTATTTTTAATAACTGCTCTTTTCTTATTTTAGCATTATATTTGGAAATATCATAAACATTTTTTATTTCTAGTAAATCACAAATATATTTTCTAATTTCATCATCTGTAAATTTTACATTTAATTCATATTCCAATATGTTTGTAATTTCTGTTTTCTTATCTTCATTAGCATTTACATTATGAAACCTTATAAATTCTTGTTTTGCAACATTTTCATCTTTAGAAAAAACTAATAATAGAAGTTTATTATTTATTATTTCAGGAGTTTTAATATATTCTTTATAACTACTCCACTTATATTCTTCTGTCTTTGCTATGCCTGCTTTTGCCGGATTTTGATGAATATATCTACAAGCCAACTTTAAGTATTCTCTATCTCCTATTCTTTTACTATGAAATCTATCTTGAAATAAATGTCCCACTCTATCATATTTAAGATTAAAATATGATACATATCTTATTTCTATACTTTGCATTATTTTTGAAATCTTTTCATCCTTATCATAGATTATCAAATGAACATGATTATCCATTAAACAATATGCATAAACTTCATAATTATATTTTTCTTTTGTATCACGTATTATCTTTAAAAATTTATCTTTATCATATGTATCTAAAAATATGTCTTGTTTATCAATTCCTCGTATTATTATATGATAAACCTTTAACTCACTATACATTCTCGCTATTCTAGGCAAAAAATCACTCCTTTAATTTTTATTTTAAATATTTTCTATTTTCCCCCAAAAATAGCAATTAAACAAAAAAAGTATAACACATTTTTTATTGATGTGCTATACTTTTTTTAATTTTTACAAAAAATTCACATTATTTATATTACTTATAAATAATAAAATGTCCAAAAAGAACCGTCCCTTTTGGACACAATTAGCCTAAATTATTTTTTCTTTCCAAAAGAAATATCTTGGAATAAGAAATCATGTACTTTTTCCCAAGTGATTTCTTGATGTAAAAATTCATTTATTTCATCTTCAACTTTTTGTTGACCTGGTGTTAATTCAACTTTTATTTCTTTATTCCAATCAATATCTTGTAACCAGAAAGATTTGAATTTTTGCCAAAATCCTACTTTTGCTGGTAATGCTTCATTTCTAATTGTTCCTGCATTTTCAACAACAGCATTTTCATTTACTTCATTTCCAAATGAAACTCCGCCAAATACACCGTTTTCTTGATTTATTTCTGCCATCTGTAGTTCCTCCTTTGTATTAATTATCTCTACATATTTTATACTACATTTAAAAATATTTATCAAGGGTTTTAAACTTTTTTTGTATTAAGTTTTTATTACATAAATATTACATTTTTGTTACATTTTCCTATTTTATAAAACTTCACTTTCAATATGTTCTTTTTCTGCTTTTTTGCATATTACCTTAACTATTTTATTATCAAGATTTTTATCAGATTTGCAGTGTACCATTATATAATTTTGTGTATGTCCTTTATATGTTTCTGATTTTTCTTCTTCAAATAATACTTCTACTTTCTTTCCAATATATGATTCATTATACTCCATTTCATTTTTATCTGATAGTTCTATTAATCTTTTACTTCTTTCTTCTTTTATATTCCCAGCTATTTGATTTGGCATCACTGCAGCTTTTGTCCCTTTTCGTGGTGAATATTTAAATACATGCATTTTATAAAATTTGATTTCTTCCAAAAATTGATATGTTTTGTTAAATTCTTCTTCTGTTTCACCTGGAAAACCTACTATTATATCTGTTGTTAAATTAACATCATCATATGTTTTTCGTAATATTTTTACAATTTCTTTAAATTGTTCAATAGTATATCTTCTATTCATTCTTTTTAAAGTTTCATCACATCCACTTTGTAATGATAAATGAAAATGATGACATATTTTTTCCAATTTTTTTAGTCTTCCTACAAATTCTTCTGTTATAAGTAATGGCTCTATTGAACCTAATCGTATTCTTTCTATTCCTTTGATTTCATTTATTTCTTCTAATAAATCTATTAATCTATAATTTTCTAATTTTGAATCTTTGCTCATTGCAAAGTCTTTTCCATATGACGCTATGTGAATCCCTGTTATTACAACTTCTTTTATTCCTTTTGATGCTATTTGTGTTATTTCTGACAATATACTTTCTGGTTTCCTACTTCTTACTCTTCCTCTAGCATATGGTATTATGCAATATGAACAAAATCTATCACATCCATCTTGAATTTTAATAACTGCTCTAGTTTTTTCTGTATATGTTACATCTCCAAAATCAGAAAATTCCTTTGAATACATTACATCATCAAGTTTTATATTATCTATATGATTATTTAGGTACTCTTCTACATATTTTACAATTTCTACTTTTTCATTATTTCCTAGAACTAAATCAATTTCCGGAATTTTTGCTAATTCCTCTTTTGCAACTTGTGCATAACATCCAACTGCAACTACTATTGTATTTTGATTTTTTTCTTTCATTCTTCTTAGCATTTGTCTTGATTTTCTGTCTGACATATTTGTTACAGTACATGTATTTATTATACATATATCAGGATTTATATGCTCATTTTCTGGTGTTATTTCTTCTATTATTTTATATCCTTTTTCTAGAAATTTTTGTGCCATTGCATTTGTCTCATATTGATTTACTTTACATCCTAATGTTACAAATCTTACTACTTTACTCATTTTATTTTTCCTTCCATTTGTGTTCTTTTAAAACAACTATAAATCCATATTTAAAAATGTCCTTTTAAAAGACGATGTCCAAAAAGAACCGTCCCAAAAGGACACTTATTTTTATTTTGATTTTCCATCTAATGTATCTAAGTTATCTAATGCTTTTCCTGTTCCTAATGCTACACATGAAATTGAGTCTTGAGCAATCATTACATTTATACCTGTTTTTTCTTGTAATAACTTATCAAGTCCATCTATTAAGCAACCTCCACCTGTCATATATATTCCTTTGTCACTTATGTCTGCTGCTAATTCTGGTGGTGTTCTTTCTAATACACTATGAACTGCATCAACAATCATCATTGCTGGTTCTATTAATGCTTCTAACATTTCGCTTGAATGTACAGTTATTGTTTTTGGTAATCCTGTTGTTAAGTCTCTTCCTCTTATATCCATTTCTGTGTCTTGGATTTTTGGATATACACATCCTATATTGATTTTTAGGTCTTCTGCTGTTCTTTCACCTATTGCTATATTATGTTTTTTCTTAATATATTTTACTATATATTCATCAAATTTATCTCCAGCAACTTTTAAAGATGTACTTACAACTGAGCCTCCCAATGAGATTACTGCTATGTCTGTTGTTCCACCACCAATATCTACTACCATATTTCCACATGGTTTTGATATATCTATTCCAGCTCCTATTGCTGCTGCTATTGGCTCTTCTATTAGATACACTTTCCTTGCTCCTGCTTGAATTGCAGCATCTATTACTGCCTTTTTTTCAACTTCTGTTACTTGTGATGGTATACAAATCATTATTCTTGGTGCAAATATTGATTTTCCACATACTTTTCCTATAAAATGTTTTAACATTTTTTCTGTTACTGTATAATCAGAAATTACACCGTCTCTTAATGGTCTTGTTGCTATTATGTTTCCTGGTGTTCTTCCTATCATTCTTCTTGCTTCTCCACCAACTGCTAATACATCTCCTGAGTTTCTATCTACAGCTACTACTGATGGTTCTCTTAATACTATTCCTTTTCCTTTTATATATACAATTACTGTTGCTGTTCCTAAATCTATTCCAACATCTTGTCCAAATCCAAATTTTAACACGTAACTTCTTCCCTTCCTTTTTTATTTGTTTCACTTTTGTTACATTTTCGTTACGATTATATTACAATTAATAAAATTTATCAATAGATTTCATTGAATTTTTTGTTTTTTTATATTATAATAGTTACAATCAAAATTACATAAATAAAAGGTTGTATTTATAATATTTGAAATTCCCGTTTTCCAAGGCGTTTAAGATACTACAAATTCAAATCATAGATACACACTACAAACATAAATATTAATAAATTAATCAGTTCAAACTCAATTTAAAATATTATATATACAACCTTTTCAACAAAATATATAAATGAATTGCAATTTATAATAATTTATATAAAATTTTTAGGAGATTTAAATGAAAAATTATATATATAATTCAAAATCTGAAAATGATACAAAAAAAATAGCAAAAGTACTAGCCTCAAAACTAAAAAAAGGTGATTTAATAGTACTTTGTGGTGAATTAGGCTCTGGAAAGACAAAATTTACTGAAGGCTTTTTATCTTATTTTGGTCTAGAAAACGAAATTTCAAGCCCTACTTTTACTATTGTAAATGAATATAAAAAAAATGATATTAACATTTACCATTTTGATGTTTACAGATTAGAAGACTCTTCTGAGTTCTATGCAATTGGCGGAGAAGAATATTTTGAAAATGGTATATGCCTGATTGAATGGGGTGAACTAATTCAAGATGCTCTTCCAAATGAATACATTAAAATTAATTTTACAAGAAACGAATTAAATGAAAATGAAAGAATTTTAAATATTCAATCACTTGGCAAAAAATATGATGATATTATTGATACTTTGAAAGGAGAATAATTTTGAAAGTTTTAGCTATTGATACTTCTAGTAAATTGTGCAGTGTTGCAATTTTGGAAGATACAAGTTTAATAAAAAAATTAGAATTAGATAATGGTCTTACACATTCTGAAACACTAATGCCTCTAGTTCAACAACTACTTAAAGAATGTAACTTAAGTTTAAAAGATATTGATTTATTAGTATCTGATATAGGTCCTGGTTCTTTTACTGGTATAAGAATTGGAGTTGCTACTTGCAAGGCTTTTTCTGACAGCATAAATATTCCATGCATTGGAATTTCTAGTTTAGAGGTTTTAGCTTACAACATTAAAAAAGGCGGAATTATTTGTAGTACTATTGATTGCAAAAATGACAATTGCTATTTTGCCTTGTATGAACTAATATCTGAAAATTATAATGTTTTACAAGAACCTTGTTCAAAATCTGTTAATGAAGTTTTAGAATTATTAAATGACAAATATCAAAATAAAAATATTTCTTTTGTTGGAGACGGAATCTCTTCCACTTCAATAGATATTTTTAACTATTTAAATGTTGAAAATTTAGGAATTGCAGGATATAAAAAATTTATAGCACAAAATAAAATTGGTGAAAATATTTTGCCATTATACTTAAAAAAGCCTCAAGCCCAAATTCAATTAGAGGCTAAATTAAAATCAAATATTTAGGAGATTAATTATGGATTTTGAAATTAGTAAAATGTCTATTGAAGATTTAAAAAGTATTAAAGATATTCTATCTTCTAATTTTGATAACTTTTGGAGTTATGATGTATTAGAGGATGAATTAGAATGTGATAATTCTTATGTAATAGTTGCAAAAAATAGCGAAAATATTATTGTTGGTTTTGCAGGTTTAAAAGTTATTTTAGATGAAGCAAATATCATGAATATTGTTGTAAAAAAAGATTTTAGACATAATGGTATTGGCTCTATTTTATTAGATGATTTAATTAATTATTCAAAAAAATTAAATTTAAAAACTATTACTTTGGAAGTTAATGAAAATAACCTTTCTGCTATTCGTTTATATGATAAGTTTTCTTTTGATAGATTAGGTATTAGAAAAAAATATTATAATGGTGAAAGTGATGCCATTATAATGAGTAAACATTTATAATATAAAATAGATATTAATTAAACTTATGAACTTACTTATATAACATTTTAAAGTCCTTTTGATAGTCATTTTTCAAAAGGACTTTATTATTTTATAATTGTTTTATATATTCATATATTTCTTTCCAATTTTTCTTATTTATTATATTTTGATGTGGATCTGTATAATTTGTTATTCTAATTGTTGTAATCCCCTCATTTGAAACGCCTTGACAATTTGATAATTTATCATCTATAAATAAATCTACATTTTGTTCCTTACATACTTTTGCTTTATCTCTTGCATCAACAATTAATTTATCATATTCTATATTATTTTTGTCAAGCCATGTTTTACTTAATCCATATGGATCATGGTGAAACTCACTGTCTCTAGCAGTTACAATATATATTTTATGTCCATCTTTTCTTAAATTTTTCAATACTTCCACAACATCTTCTCTTGGTTTAGCTTTTTTTGTTATTTTTTCTTGGATATTTCCGAAAAAGTATAGTAGTTCATCATAATTCAAATTATATCTTTCTTTAAAACTACTACCATTATTATTTTTATCCCAAACTACTTTTTTTTCATCAATTTCCTTATTCAAACTTTTAGCATATTTTAACGCTTCTGCTCCAACTTCATCTCTTATATCTGTTAATGTGTCATCTATATCTATTCCTATTATCATATTTTTACTCCTTACTAATCTTAAAATTTTCATATTTTTTATAACTTATATCCAACATATTTACACATATTTTTCTATTTTTACAACTGTTCTGCCACTTCTAGTATTTCCACCAAATTCTTTAACAACAAATCTTCCCTTTCCTCTAATTGTTATAACATCACCTAATTTCACTTGTTTTGAAGCCTTTGTTTCATTCTGACCGTTAATAAAAACTCTTTCACTATCAATAATTTGAACAGCCTTGCTTCTAGAAGTCCTTGCTAAATCTGAAACAAAATTATCAAGTCTCAAAGATGGAACAATTATATTCATTTCTTCTACTTTTATTTCTTGTTCTCTTAATTCTTGTAATTCTACAATTTCTATTTTTGCATTTTCAAATCTTGTTAAAGTTCCTAATTCCTGTTTCAATGTTTCAACAGTTTCTTCTTTTACTAAAATATCCGCTCCATCTTCTGAAACCAATATATCTCCTACTTTTTCCCTTTTCATTCCTAATTTAATAATTCCACCTAAATAATTTCTATGAATATATTTTCCTTTTTCTTCATCACCTAATGAAACTCTAATAACTTTAATTATTTTTGAATAGTTTTTTTCTACCATACTCATATCGTATTTTTCAGGATATATTATGAGTATATTTCTTTCTGCATTTTCAAATCCACCATATAAAACATAATTTAAAAACTCTATTTTTTTCATAAATGTTTTTACTAATGCAACTTGATACATATCTAAAAAGTCTGTATATTCTAATTTTTCTCTTTGTTTTGAGAATTCAATTTTATCTAATATTTGTGCTAACAGTATTTTATCTTCTTGTTTTTTATAGTCACTTAAAATTTTTTGTTTATCCATTTTTCCTCCTTCTTGCCCAATATGTCCAAAAGGGACGGTTCTTTTTGGACATTTTTAGTTATAAATTTTATTCAACCTCGGTTCCTTTGGGACATTTTTGTACCATCAGAAACGTCCCAAGTGGTCCCTTGCTTTAAAAATTCATCCGGCCATGCTTGTTTTTCAAATTTAATATTTTGTAAATTATTTTCCGCTATTAATTCTTCAATAGCTGTTCCTAATCCATTAATTTTTGTGCCATCTTCTATTGTTATTACATTTTTTGTTTTTTCAATTGATTTTTTTATAGTTTCCACATCTAATGGTTTTAAAAATCTTGCATTTACAACTTCTGCTTCAATTCCATCTTCTTTTTTATATTTTTCAGCCATTTTCATTGCATCTGCTACTCTTTTTCCAATTGCTATAATACTAATGTCTTTTCCTTCTTTTAAAATTTCTGATTTTCCTAATTCTATTTCTTGATGTTCTTCAAATTTTATATTTTCATCTTGTCCACCTCTTGGATATCTTATAACAACTGGTTTATTTAATTTAACTGCAAATTCCATCATATCTTCTAATTCTTTAAAATCTTTTGGTGCCATTATTGTTAAATTTGGTATTAATCTAAAAAATGCCATATCTAATGTACCTTGATGCGTTTCTCCGTCTGCCCCTACAATTCCGGCCCTATCTACACACATTATTACTGGTAGATTTTGCATTGCTATGTCATGTATTACTTGATCATAAGCTCTTTGATAAAATGATGAATATATTGGCACAAATGGTATCATTCCTTCCTTTGCCATTCCTGCTGCCATTGTTAACGCATGTTGCTCTGCAATTCCTATATCAAAAAATCTTGTTGGAAATTCTTTTGCAAATTTTGTAAGTCCTGTACCATCTTTCATAGATGCTGTAACAGCTACAATTCTTTTATCATTTGCAGCCAATTTTACTAATTTTTCTCCAAATATTTTTGAATAATCTTCCTTTTTTTCTTTTTTTGTTTTTCCTGTTTCAATATCAAATGGTGCTGTTGCATGGAATTTGTCTGGATTTTCTTCTGCTATTTTATATCCTTTTCCTTTTTTTGTTAATACATGTATTAACACTGGTCCTGTTACTTGTTTACTAAGTCTCATTATATTTTCTAATTGTTCAATATCATGTCCATCAACTGGTCCTAAATATGTAAAACCTATATCTTCAAAAAACATTTTTGGTATTATTAATTGTTTTATGCTTCTTTTAATTTTTTGAACTATTCTTACTATTGATTTTCCAATAATTGGTACTTTACTAATTACTTTTTTACCCGATATGTTTGATTTTGTATATAATTTTTTTGTTCTTAATTTGCTTAAAAACATATTTAATCCACCAATATTTTTAGATATACTCATTTCATTATCATTTAATATAACTGTCATATGTGTTTTGCTAAAGCCTGCATCGTTCAATGCTTCTAATGCCATTCCGCCTGTTAATGCACCATCACCTATTACTGCAATTACTTGATTATTTTCACCTTTTAAATCTCTTGCTCTTGCCATTCCTAATGCCGCTGATATTGATGTGCTACTATGTCCTGTATTAAAACTATCATATTCTGATTCACTTGTTTTTGGAAAACCTGCAAGTCCATCTTTTTGCCTCAACGTTTTAAATTGTTCTCTTCTTCCTGTTATTATTTTATGTGTATATGCTTGATGTCCAACATCCCATACTATTTTGTCTTTTGGAGTATTAAATACACTATGTAACGCCAGTGTTAATTCTACCACTCCTAGGTTTGATGCTAAGTGCCCTCCATTTTCTGATACTACTTGTAATATATATTCTCTTATTTCTTGTGCTAGTTTCTTTTTTTCTTCTATTTTCAGTTTTTTTACATCTTCTGATGAATTTATTTTTTCTAACATTTTTGTCTCTCCTACTTTTTGTTTTTTTATGTAATATATATAATAGCACAATTTTTAATAAATTTCTAGTAAAATTATGTTCTAATATTTTATTTTTACAAACACTAATCTTAAAAACTAAGACATCTTACAATAATTGCCTTAGCTTTTTATTTATAAAATTTCAAAAAAATCATTGTTTTTTGCATATATTTGTATTAAAATGTATACAAATATATAAAAAGGAGAAATGTTCAAATGAAAAAATCAAAAATTTTACTAACTTTATTTTTACTAATTACATTAATTGCAACAATTTCAAGTGCTGCATATAATGATGTAACAATGACTGTTGTGGAAGAGTCAACAGCTACAATTAACTTTGGGACAAAATCAACAGTAGAAAGAAGTGTTATTTCAAAAGATTTAAAAAACAAAGAAATAACATTACAATTAAAAGTAACAAACAATGAAGAATCATCAAAACCAACTGGTGAAGTAATGCTTGTTATTGATAACTCAAAAAGTATGATAGATACTACATCAAATGGAAAAACCAGAGAAGATTTAGTTATAGATTCTGCAAAAACTTTAATTACAAATCTATTAAAAGATAATACTCAATTAAAAATAGGAGCTGTAAGTTTTTCAACAAATACAGATATTTCTAAAGAAGGAACAATTGAAGATGCAAAATTAGTTTCTGCATTAACAAATGATTCAAGCAAATTAATAAAATCAATTTCAAATATTCAATATGATGGACCAAGAACAGACTTACAAGCAGGTGTTAATTTAGCTAAAGAATCTTTTTCCGACAAAACTGATAATTCTCATAAATATATTATAGTTTTATCAGATGGTGTTCCAAACGTTGCTATTAATTATGACAAAAATTACTATTCAGATGATGTTATTGCAAAAACAAAAGCTGAATTACAATCACTTTCAAAAGTTACAGACAATGTTTATATAATGCTTACTGGTATTTCAAATGGTGAAGCAACAGCTACACCTTCAACAAAAACATACAATCAAATTATTGAATCTGTTTTTGGAACTACTGAAAAACCAACAATTGGTAAATTCTATTATGTAACTGATGATAAAATAGAAACTACAATAACAAATGATATTTACAAAGACTTATTACCAGTATCAAAATCTTTTACAAACTTAAAAGTTACTGATTATTTTACTAAAGAAATAGTTGAAAACTTCGATTTTTCTTATGTAAAAAATCCTAATATTGGAACTATTTCAGATAAAATTGATACAAAAACAAATTCAATTTTATGGACAATTCCAGAACTAAAATCTGGAGAGACTGCAATTGTTCAATACAAATTAAAATTAAAAACAAATTATAGTGAAGATATTATTAATAAAGTATTAAATACTAATACAAAATTAGATTTATCTTACACTGATTCAGATAATAAAACCAATACAAAAAGTTCTGATGTAACTCCAAAAGTTAAACTTACAGAACAATTACCTACAGTACTACCTAAAGCTGGTTCAACTATATTCTTTGGATTTATGGGAATTGTTTTAGTAATAGCTACTGCATTTGGTATTAAATATATTGTAGTTACAAATAGCATGAAATAAAAATAAAAAAATTCGGATTGAAAATTTTCTCTCAATCCGAATTTTTTTTACATATGTAATCTTGAAATACATAATCCAATAACAAATAATCCTAAAATTACTCTATAAATTGCAAATACTTTAAAGCTTCCTTTTTGTAGATAATTTAATAAAAATTTAATTACCAATACACCTACTACGAAACTAGCTAATACACCTACAAAAAATGCTGGATTAAATACAAAATCTTTTAAATCAAATAATGCTGCTGCTGCAACAACTGGTGTTGATAATAAAAATGAATATTTTGCTACTGATTCTCTTTTTAATCCCATTCCCCTACCTACTGTCATTGTAATTCCTGATCTTGATACTCCAGGGAAAGCTGCTGCTATTGCTTGTGACATTGCAATCAAAAGTGATTGTTTAAAAGTCATATCTTTATATTCAATTTCTGATTTTGATTTTTTATCTACCACATATAAAATTATACCCATTACAATTAACGCAATCGCTATCATAAACATTTCTACTAATGTTTCTTGAACATTGAAAGCTGTAGCAAGTTTTTCTATTAGTTTTCCTGAAAGTTTATCTAATACTAAGCATAAAATTCCTGTTGGAATTGTTGATATTACTATGTACCAAAATATTTTTCCTTCTGTTGATTTTTCTTTTTTTACGACTTGTTTATATCCACCTTTTATTAGATTTACCCAATCTTTAAAGAAAAATAAAACTATTGCAAATAATGTTCCTATATGTAGTGCCACATCAAATGATGGGCTTATCTCGTTCCATCCAAATATCCATGGAAATAAGTTTAAGTGTGCTGAACTTGATATTGGTAATAATTCTGTTAATCCTTGAACTACTCCTAAAACTAGTGCTTGTAAAATTTCATTCATTTTTTTCTTCCTCTCTTTCGTTTTTTATTTTTTATATATTTCTTTCAAAATATTATAAACTGTATCTTTTATAAATTCTGCTGTTGTAATTGGTGCAACCTTTCCTGGTAAAGCCAATGCCCATATTAATTTCAAGTTTTTATCTTTAGCTGCTTTTTTATCAATCCCACCTGGATTAGAAGCTAAATCTACTAATAAACAGTCATCTTTTACATATTTGATTTTTTCACTTGTTAATACTAAATGTGGAACAGTATTTATAATTACATCATATTCTGATAAATTCTCACCTATTGCATTTATGTTTGTTTCCATATGTCCATATGCTCTAATCCATGCCAAATCTTCATCTTTTCTTGCTGCACATGTAACTTTAGCTGAAAGCCCTGCAAGTTTTCTTGCAAGTACTTTTCCTATTCTTCCAAATCCTAATATTAAGACTTTGCTTCCATGAATTATTTTATTCGTATTTGCAATTATAATTTCAATTGTTCCTTCTGCTGTAGATATTGTATTTAAAACTGCTAATTCCTCTCTTTTCATTATATCAATTATCTCTATATATTCATCATTTGCTAAATCGTATACATCAGGTGTTATACTCCCTGCAATTAAAATTTTAGCATTTATAACATGCATAAGTTCTCTAATTGATATAATATTATCACTAAATGGTGCATTAATGTCTTTTCCATTACTTGAAAATGGTATTGGTCCTATTATAATTTCAGATTTTTTTACTGTTTCTTGCAATTTATTACACATTATAATATTTTTATTTTCCTTTAATTCTTCTGCTTTTTCCATTCCATATGTGTATACATTATTACCATCTTCTGCTAACATTTTTGCTAGTTTTATTATTCTTAAGTCTCCACCTATTACTGAAAAATTTGTACTCATAAAATCACTCTTTCTTTTTATTCTAATTCTTTATTAGTATATTTAATTTTATAAATTTTATGAGTTTTATTTATACATTTAGAAATCTCTTTGATTTTCATTTTGATTTTCTTCTATTTTATTTTGCTTTTTTCCATTCTTTTCTTCTTTTAAAAGTTTTATATCTGCATAACTTAAATTTCTAGTTATATCAAACATATCTTCCAAATGTGCTTTTGCCTTCAATTCTTTTTCTTCTAATTTATTTTCAATATCATCATTTGAATTTATATTAAATGGTATTGATATTCTTGCTATAACTGGTATAAAAATAGGATCTTTTTTTATTTTTGGAACAACTTTTGCAGCATCTATATCTATTGCTATATTAGCAAATTGTATTGCTTTATCTTTTTCATTTTTTATCATAGCTATTTTTGAAAGTTCATAATAACTATCTGCGGAAAGTTCATCATCTTCTAATGCTTCCATAAAATATTTTTCAGCTTCTTCTAATTCTTTATATATTAATGCAATTTCAGCTAAAGAATATTTAGAATTATATGAAAGTGAATTTATATCAGCCGCTCTTTCATAGCATATTTTAGCATTTTGAAAATCATTTAACATTGTATATACTATACCTAAATTGTAATTTATTTCAAAACTTAATGGATTATATTTTAATGCATTTTGATATACATTAACTGCTTCTTTATACATATCTTTTGATATTAAAATATCTCCTAATAATTCTGTTGCTTTATAATAATCTGGTTTTTTATTTAATAAATTAAATAACATTTCTGCTGCCTCATCTGGCTTTTCTAAGTTATTTAATAATTCAGCGATTTTAAAATATGAATCATAATCTTGTTTATTTGCATCTATAGCCTGCACATATTCATCTATTGCTTTTCTCATTCCACCTTCAAGTTCATATATTTCTGCAAGCATTTTATGTCCTATATAATTTTCTGGATACTTAGTTACTAAATTGATTAATTGCTCTTTTGCTTTTTTATTATTTCCTAATTTTAAATATATCTTAGCTTTTAATACATTTAAAATTTGTATTAATGGAATTCCTTTTTTATCTAACATCATTATTGTTATTGGTAATATTATTGCTAATATATATTTTATTATTGTAAAAAATGGTCCTAATTGAATTTTTTTCAAAACTTCTATAAAATTTAATGATATTCCTATAGCTTCTATTATTAGAACTCCTATATAATTCGTGTCATTTTCTCTTATCATTTTAAAAAACATATAAACAAATATTCCAAATGCTAATATTGTAAAAATTAATTGTTCTAAAATCATGTGTTTTCTCCTTTAAATTGTAAAAACATATATAAGTTATTGTTTTCCGATTTTTTACTCCTAATATTTTATTGCATTTTTCGTCATTTGTCTAGTATTTTTGTATAATTTTCGAATTTATGTTTATACTAAAATTGTGAGCAATAAATATATATAATATTCATTCTCACTTCATATTTTAAAAGTATTGCTTTTAAAATGTTATAGGAGGTTTAAAACACATGGAAAATCAAAATTTAAATATTTTGGATGAAGTTAATAAAGGTGCTACAATGGGAATGGATGCAATATCATATGTTTCAGAAAAAGTTGTAGACAATGATTTTAAAGAAGTTCTTAATACTGAATATAATAAATATAAAGATATCTCTAATAGAGTTAATAATTTATATGATAATTATAGCAATAAAGAGCCTCATGAAACAAATGCTATGAATAAAATGATGACTTGGTATGGTATTCAAATGAAAACCATGACTGACGATAGTACTTCTAAATTATCTGAGTTGCTAATGCAAGGTACTAATATGGGTATTATTGAAGGTCGTCGTTTGTTAAATCAAAATCAAAATATTGAATCTGATGTTAAAAATATTTTAAATGATTTTATAGTAATGCAAGAAGATAGTGTTGAAACCTTAAAAAAGTATTTATAAATTACTATTTATTAAAAAAATAATATATGTTTTTGAAATACCGCGTAAGCGACCAAACGAGTGAAAACGAGTGCGAGTTGGAGCAATCAACATACTAGTTAATTTTTTATGGAGATTGCGACACCAAGGTATAAAAAAACATATATTATTTTTTAATATTATAACTTATAAAACATACACTATTCTAAATTAGTATAAATTTTATAATCTCTTAAAATCTTTCTTACATAATTATTAGTCTCTTTGTAAGGAATATTTTCAACATTAGAACCATCAGAATTTATAATACCTTTTTCTATCCAATTATCAACAGTTCCAATTCCAGCATTATATGCTGTTATAGCAATTGCAATATTTCCATATTTTTGTATTAAGATTGATAAGTACTTAGTTCCAATATTTATATTAATATCTGGTTCTAATAATTTTTCACTTAATTCATCACTCGATATTTGTAAATCTGTTTTTTTACATACATCTTGTGCAGTACTTTCCATTAACTGCATCAACCCTATTGCATCTTTACTAGACTTTGCATTTGAATTAAAATTGCTTTCTGCTTTTATAAGTGCATAAATTAAATTTTCATCCACATTATATTCTTGAGCATATTTTTGTACATATTCTTTGTAATCTTTTTTGTATATTATTTTTTGTATTCTAATAGGAATGTTTAAAAATGCTATTATCATACATAAAATTAATACTATTGCTGTAATTGTTATTTGTTTTTTAGTTATATTTACAATAAACATTTTAAAATCACTCCTCTCTTTTTATCCAAAAGTATCCAAAAGTGTCCAAAAAGAACCGTCCCTTTTGGACAAAAAATTATTTGCATTCGTACCAATTTTCCGCTTCTGATACTTCTGCTATTAATGGAACTTTAAGCTCAATTGCACTTTCCATTTCATTTTTTACAATTTCTTTTACTCTATCTGCCTCTTCTAATGATGTTTCTATCATCATTTCATCATGAACTTGTAAAACTATTTTAGCATCTAATTTTTCTTCTATCAACTTTTTATAGACATTTATCATTGCAATTTTCATAATATCAGCAGCTGTTCCTTGTATAGGAGTATTCATTGCCGCTCTTTCGCCAAATTGTCTTACCATATAATTATTTGATTTTAATTCAGGAATATACCTTCTTCTATTAAATAATGTCTCTACATATCCTGTTTCCTTTGCCTTTTCTTTCATCTCATCCATAAAGTTTTTTATTCCAGCATATTCTTGCAAATATTCTTCTATATATTTTTTTGCAATTTTTCTTGATATTCCTAATTGTTCTCCTAATCCAAAGTCACTTATTCCATAAACTATTCCAAAGTTTACTGCTTTTGCATTACTTCTTTGTTCTTTTGTTACTTCTTCCATTGGTGTTTTAAATACTTTTGATGCTGCTTGTTTGTGTATGTCTTGCCCTTCTTTAAAGGCTTGAACCATATGTGTGTCTTCTGACATATGTGCTAATACTCTTAATTCAATTTGTGAATAGTCTGCATCAATATATACTTTTCCTTGCTCTGGTTTGAATATCTTTCTTACTTGTTTTCCTAATTCAAATCTTGTTGGTATATTTTGTAAATTTGGTTCTGTTGAGCTTATTCTTCCTGTTGCTGTTATTGTTTGATGGAAAAATGAATGTATTCTTTTTGTTTTTGGATTTATATATGGTTTTAAACCTTCTACATATGTTGAGTTTAATTTCATTAATTGTCTATAGTCTAATATTTCTGAAATTATTGGATCTTCAGATTTTAGTTTTTCTAATACATCTACATCTGTTGAATATCCGCTTTTTGTTTTCTTTACAACAGGTAATTTCATTTTTTCAAATAAGATTTCTCCTAATTGTTTTGTTGAATTTATATTAAACTCTTCCCCTGCCATTTCATATATCATTTTCGTTTTTATTTCTAATTGTTCTTTTAATTGGTTTCCAAATTTATTAAGTTCTTCTTCATCTGCATACATTCCATTCCACTGCATATTTGCTAAAACTGTTACTGTTGGCATATCTATTTTGTTAAATAATTCTACAGCATTAATTTCTTCCAACTTTTTCATTGTAACTTCTTGCAATTTATAAATTATATATGAATATAATGCATATTTTTCTGATTCTAACTTTTTAGCATTTTCTTCTTTCAATTTTTCATCTGATTCTTCTATAGTTTGCATTGCATCAAATAGATTTATTTGTTGACCTTTTTGTTCTGAGCTATTTCCTAAAATCTCATTTATATCTATCTCTAAATATTGTTCTGCTAAATCATCTAATTTTAGTTTATTATTAGTTGGATTTAAAATGTATGCAGCTATACTTGCATCATAACTTAATCCATTAAAATCTATTCCAGCTTGCCTTAATAATATATATATTCTTCCTAAATCTATTCCTATTTTTTTTATTTCTTCATCTTCAAAAATTTCTTTCAAATCTTGAATTTTAGTATTTTCTTCTTTTAAATTTATATAATACGCTTCACTTACAATTGGATTAAAAACTGATATACCTGATATTTTTTCTTTTATTATTTTATTTTCATCTTCATCTTTTACAGTATTTACATAAAAAATCATTTGCTTTTGTTTCTTTAAAATTTCTTTAATTTCTTCTATACTTTTTTCTTTTATTTCATATTGATTTTCTATATTTTTTTCATCTTGTAATTTTTCAATGCCAACTTCATTTTGCAAATTAAATCTGTCTATATATCTTTTGAAATTTAATTCTTTAAAAATCTCTAAAACCTTTGGCTTGTCCCATTCTTCAAGTTTTAATTCTTCTAAAGTATCTTCTATTGGAACTTTTGTATTTATCTCACCTAATGTCCTTGAAAGATATGCTAAATCTTTATTCTGTTCTAATTTTTCCTTTTGTTTTCCTTTTACATCAGCTTCTCCAGATTCTAATTTTGCATATAAATTATCAATTGTTTCATATTTTTGTACTAATGAAAGAGCTGTTTTTTCTCCAATTCCTGGTACGCCCGGAATGTTGTCAGATGTATCCCCTTGCAATCCTTTTACTTCTATTAATTGTTTTGGTTCTATTCCATAAACTTCTTTTACTTTTTTTCTGTTAAATATTTCTGTTTCTGTTTTTCCGCCTTTTGTTCTAGGGATATTTATTCTAACATTGTCTGTAGCCAATTGAAATGTATCTCTATCTCCAGAAAGTATTACAACTTCTAGCCCTTTTTGTTCTCCATATCTTGAAAGTGTTCCTATTATGTCGTCACCTTCATAACCTTCTTTTTCTATTATATCAATATTCATAGCTCTTAATACATCTTTTATAATTGGCATTTGTTCAGCAAGTTCTGTTGGCATGCCTTTTCTATTTGCTTTATATCCTTCATACATTTTATGTCTTGCTGTTGGAGCTTTTAAATCGAATGTAACTCCTATATAATCTGGCTTTTCATCTTCTAATAACTTAAATAAAATCGCTAAAAAGCCATATATAGCATTTGTATATTTTCCATCTTTTGTTGTTAATGCCTTACTCCCCATTATTCCATAAAATGCTCTATTCATTATACTATTTCCGTCAATCAATACTAATTTTTTCAAAGTTTTTCCTCCTAATTTTTTTAAAAATTAATAACAATACAATCTTCTAATTCTTTAATAGAACCAGCTTTTGGATAATTTCCCATTTTTTCCGCTTCTATTTTTCCTTTTTCATATTCCTCATCTGTTGGTACTTTAAAATCATATCCTAAAGAATTTAGAAATTTTATAAATTCTCTTCCATTATCATTAAATGCTTTCTTTCCCCACCAAAGAACTGATAAACTATTTGATTGTGCACCATATTTACCAATTCCTTTATATGGTGTTCCCATAATTACCAATGGCTTAGATGTATCATAATCCTTTTCTAAATCATATATTAATTCATATGCAATATGTAAATCTTTTTGATATCTCATATAATCATTGTAAAATAATTGATTTAATGTTTTAGTTTGTTGCAATACTAAAATACTAATTACTATAATAGCTAATATTTGGGTTATTTTATATTCACTTAAAAATCTATAAGCAACCATAACAATTGCGGCAGTAAATAGTCCCCAAGATGCACAAGTTCTATACATAACAGAATCTAATTGCAATATACTTATACCAAAATTTGATAAAAACATTGCTATAAATATTACTAAAATCATCCAATTCTTCTTTTTATCAGATTGCAAAATTCCTATTGCTAGTCCAATTACTGATACAATATCAAATATTAATACTGGATAATATTTGATATTTTTTATAGCACTAATAATATTTACTATTATCAATTGCAAACTTTCTAATATTCCGTATTTTCCCCAGTTTATTTCCTTTTCCGCTGCATCTGATGGCTTAACCCCAGCAAAATTTATTATTTTTACTATTATTTCATCCAAAATAACTGCTGCACCTAAAACTCCCAATGCACAAATTATGTATTTAAAAATATCCTTTATTTTTTTATTTTTATCTGTATATATCATTAAAATAGCAGTTATACAAATTGATACTAACATTGTTTGTACACATGCTTCATACATTGACATTGCTACTGTTAATATTACTCCAGATAATATATAAATACCTTTTTTATGAATATTATTATAATTCTCATAAAACAGCATTATTCCCAAAGAGGCCAGCAATGTTCCTAACATAACTGCAATATTACAATTTTCAAATATAAATATTTCATTTATTATTGGAAAAGAAATAAATACCGCTACAAAAATAATATATACTCCAATTGAAAATTTATCATCTACATTTTTCTTTAAAAATATACACCACATTACTGCTGTTAGCATTATTACACTTGCAGCTACAAAATCTAACCAAAATGGTATAAATTCCGTTATATTTAAAATTTGATATACTACATATGCTCCCCATCTTCCTATCGCTAGCATTTCTTTTTCACTATAATATCTATCAAAAGCAGTATCATCCATCCCTACCGATGAATTTGTTATTGTAAAACCAAAACTTAATATTGTTACCAAAATAATTGCTATAACAAATATTTTATTTTTACAAAAATATTTAGTTGCTTTCTTATATTTTTCTTCTATTTCTTTCATTTTTTGTATCCTTTCTAAATAAGTTAGATAACACATCACTTTAATTATTTATATCAATATAAACAATAATATAATGTATCTCCTTCAAAAACAAGTTGTTCTTTATCTAGCTTGTCCCACATCTTATCAAAAAAATAATTTTTATAATAATTTATTTTGTCTATATATTCTCCATAATTTTTAATATCATTTAATACGTCATTAAAATGTCTATTATTATAATAATTTATCGCTCCAACTCGAGACCATTCTGTCCCCAAAGCTTTATAGCAAAGCGCCGAATGATTTTTTATATCCTCATAATAAGATTTGCTATTATTGTTATGTATAAAAACAATATTTTTTACTTCAATATTTTGAGATCCTTCATATTCTTTTATCCATTTTCCTACTAATTCACACTCTTGTTTATCTTGGATATTTACTTTTTTATGTTCATACATAATTAACATAGAATTTCCTAAAGATATAATTATATATGAAATTAATATAATATAAAATATTATTTCCTTTAATTGAATTTTTTTTGTTCGTTTCAAATTACAATATAAATACAAAATTATCAAGCCTATCATTGCACCAATTGAATATGCCATTCTTCCTGTTCCGAATGCAGCCAATGTTATAAGATTTGGAGCAAATACTGTAGCTACACAAATAAAAATTATTTCAAGGATATTTAATTGAATATTTTTTTCATAATCTTTTACCATAAAAACTAATGCATATATCAATAATATTACTAAATATATATATAACATATTTTTTGGAAATAAATTATATGTATTTAATAATACTTCATTCATATTTTTTAAAATATATCTAAAATTACTTGGTATATTTTCAAAACTTCCCGTTCTTGTTTGACTTAAATTAAATATCTGTCCAGTAATTTTTATTTGGATTAAATCCACTACACATCCTATTCCACCAAATATTCCACTTAAAATCAAATTTTTTATAACTTGCTTATTTATATTTTTTTCTTTAAATAATGATAATACAAATGTTATTGTAAATAACCAATTTATTGTCCCTTGATAAAATATTACCGAAATAATAGATAATATTAGACCTTTTAATATATAATTTTTATTCTTCTCTACTACAATTTGAGCAGAAATTATACTCATTAAAATACTTACTGACATTATTGCACTTTCTGCAAATTGAAGATTTTCTAGATATGCAAAATTGAAAATTATTATATATGATATTGCAAGTATTATACATTCTGTTTTCTTATCTGTTTTTTCTGTATATTTTAATATTGTATTTTTCAGTTTTATAACACTTATACTAGAAATAATTAATGCTATTCCAGTCAAACTTACAACATATAGCATTATTGGCATATTTAGTTTTTGTGCTATTAATGTTATTATGCACATTATTGGTCTTCCATCATTTAATGAATATGTTATTGCATATTTTTCATATCCTTTATTTATTATATTATAAGTATCTGTTGCATAATGCCCCATCAGTAATGGTACATATATAGTGCATGTTATTATTAATATTATAATAAATGTTATTATATTTCTTTTGTTTATTTTTTTCATTGCATGTACTCCTGTTTTACAAGTTCCATTTTATAGATTTTCTGTTTTATATACACTATAGCCCTCATAATTGTAACTTGCATCAATACCTTTCATATATACTTCTCTATCTTCAATTTTATCTGTTAATGCATTTTTTAAAATTGCTTTAATCTCTGTACTTTTTATTGGACTCCTCTCCATTGCTAATAGATAATCTTCTTTATCCACTCTACTCCAGTCAACAACTTTACTTAGCTCTTTTTTTAATATCTCATCTAGCCATATTCTTGTACTTCTTCCATTTTCTTCTCTGAATGGATGTGCTATATTCATTTCTATATATTTTTCGATTATTTCATCAAAATTTGATTGTGGCATTTCATCTATTTTATTTAATACTTCTTTTAAGTACATTGCTGATGCAAATCTAAAATTACTTTTTGATATATTTTCATTTCTAATTTTTCCTGCAAATTCATATATATCTTCAAATAAATATTTATGTATCTCGGCTAAGCCTTTAAATGTTCCTACTTCAATATTAGAAAGTTTTTTTGTTTCGAATAATTCAAGTGCTTTCTTTTTTGTGATTTTTTCTTCTACATCTGCAAGTTCTATTTGATTTGTTATTCCTAATTTATTTTTTAACATTTCTTTCTCCTTACATATTTGATATTTATTGGAATTATATCATAGGAATATATTTTTTTCTACTATGTAAATAACATTTATAAAATTTTTAGTTACTAATAATTCAATTTTATATTAATAATTTCATTATTATTTTCCTTTACAGCACTTCTTATTATTCCTCCAAAACTTGCTTCTACTCCTGGTTGTATCATTCCATTATAATCCGAATTTGATATTCTATGTTGACTTGTATTTACTGTTTCTATTTTTACATTCCACATTTGTTCTATTGTTGTTTCATTTTCAAATTTTACGTCAAATTGACAAGAATGTATTTTCGTACTTCCTGTATTTTTTATTATTATATTTTCCTGCTTATAATATGGATTTATTGTTGCTATTTGAAATTCAAATGTTACTTGTCCTTTGCTTGGAACCTGTGAATTGTATTTCCACTACTTAATACATCATTTTTATTTGCATTTATAGCAAATGTTATTGCTAAGAACAATATTATTTTAAATATACAAAAATTAAAGTTGTCAAAAGGGGGCGTCCCTATTGACAACTATCTTTTTTTATTTTTTTTGCATATCTTTCTTCTTCAGAAAAAATACACCCACAATATTTTTGCATATATAGTCCTATTTCTCTTGCTTTTGCTTGTCCTTCTCTAAAGCCAACTCTAAAATCCCTATACAAAAATTTAACATTATATTCTTCACTTAGTTTTTCCATATATTCTTTTATAAAATCATGATTTTGATAAATACTATATAAAAGAGTTGTAGTTACTGCATCATATCCGTTTTCTTTTGCATATTCAAAAGTTTTTCTTAATCTTACCGGATAACAATAATTTGTGCATCTATTAGAAATATCACCAATTACATTTTTGCAAAATTCATCTAGTCCATAATCCTCATCAAATATTGCATCTAAATTTAAACTCTTTGCATATTCTTTTAATGTATCTCTTCTGGCTTTATATTCCATATATGGATGAATATTGGGATTATACCAATATATTGTTGGTTCTATTCCTTCTTTTTTTAAAGTATCTATACAATATACACTGCATGGTGCACAACAAGTATGCATTAATAATTTCATTTTTTCTTCTCCCTATTTTATATTTTTTACTATTTATAAACATCATATATACTTACGCTATCTATTTTTTCTAAATTATCTCTTATATATTTTATAACTTCTAATGGAGTTTGCCAATTAGATTTAAATTTTGGTTTTCTTATTAACAATAATTCATTTTTATCTTTATTTTTAATTCTTTCAATTTGACCTTGTTCTCCATCTTTACCTATATTTCCATTTAAAAACATATCATAATCTTTATTATATTTATTTATAGGTATCATATAAATTGCTGCATCTGAATCTAAAATATATACCTTTTGTCCTTCTTGTTCTTTTTGTAAGATATAATTATCCATATTTTTTATTCTTTCTACTAAATTTTCTGAAACTTCTATATTCTTATAATGTGATATTTCAACATTTTTTTCTATTTTCATATAATCATATATATTAGATAACATTGTTTTTAAAATAAATCCAAACACTATGACACATATTAAAGATGTTAGTAATTTATAAATTTTAAATTTTTTATTAATTTTAATTTTATCATATATAATTTTGCAAAGTAAGAATGTTACATAAATTAAACCAATTATTGCTATTAATCCACCTATCAAGAAATGAATTTCATCTGAAATTGGATACATCACAATTATTATTGACAAACTATATACTAAAATTGTTAATAAATTTATTAAGTTTTTGTTTTCTTTTTTTAAAATATTTGCAATTATTAATATCATTAACATAATAATAATTGAAACAGGCATTAATACTGACAAAATACGTATTTCTATTTTATCATTTGAAAATAATTTTACATATTTTATTTTATTTGAAAATGTACTTATTCCAAGTATTGCATAATTCACAAAATCTTTTATAGCTCCATTTACAACTAAATAAATAAACATTATTAATACCGGTAATAATATTCCAATTATTCGCATTCCAGCTATTTTTAAATAATCTTTAAACTGCTCTTTATTTTCCACAAACAATAATTTATATCCTACAACAATTATTGCAAGTGTAACTCCTATACTCTGTTTTGTACATATTGCAAATCCTGCTAATATTCCGAATTAAAAATTCTCTCCTTTTGTCAAAATCTTGTGAATTTATATTTTTTAATTCTTGATATAATACAATTAATGCTATAAATAATACTGTTACATTATAGTCTATACAATAAATATCTCTGCACAATATTCCTATTAATGCTGTACAAATTAATGCAACATTTTTCTCTTTAAATAATTCTCCAAATATTTTATAAACTGTATATAATATTCCTGTCCACAGTATCGCTGCTATTATTCTTGAAACTATTAATTCATTTGCAATTATTTTTAAGAATAATGCTGTTATCATTGGTAATAATGGTGTTGTTATCATACTTATATCTTTATATGGTATTAATCCTTCTGAGATAACTCTTGCTGTATTATAATTCCAGATTTCATCTAAATCACTTATTGGTTTTACTATAATTATTGAAAATATTGTTATAAATATAAATATAACTATTAATAAATCGTTCTTTTTCATATAAAACTCCCTTTAATATACACAATAATATAATGTATCTCCTTTAAAAACAAATTGTTCTTTATTTAAACTATCCCAGTTTTTTCCATAAAAGTTTTCATTATATATTTCTGTATCCATTGGTACTTTCTCTAAATTTCTATTGCCAAAATAATTTATAGTTTGGACATTACACCACCATATCATTAGTGCTCTATGTGTGTATAGTGATTTATGTTTTATTTCTTTATAGTTCCATGTAATATCATTATCATATGCTACTGCTATATGTTTAACTTTTATACCACTTTCATTTTCATATTCATCTATAAATTTATTTGCTTGTATGGCTTCTTCTTTATCTAATTTATTTGCTCTTTGATGTGAAATTAAAATATTTAAGGTATTGCAAATATTAATAATTGTATAACCAACCAGTATTATTATCATAATATATTTGAAAAACGTTTTTTTATCCATTATTGCAGTTGTAGAATATAAATACATGTATATCATTCCAATTAATGCTCCTACTGAAAATACCATTCTTCCTAGTCCAAAACTTGATAATGAAACAACATTTATTATTACAGAACTAACAATTGCAACAATAGTTAATAACACAATGTTTATAAAATTATTAAACCCTTCTTTTTCCTTTTTATCCCAAATAACTATACAAATCATTATTAATGTTAAAAATATTAGAAAAACATATTTAGGAAATAAATCACTTGACTGTATTAATAGTGTATCAATATTTTTTATTATATAAACAATATTAAACCATATCTCATTTATCTTTCCTGTCCTTGTTTGCTCTAATCCATATATTTTCCCACACAATTTTATTTGTAACATATTAATAGCAATACTAATTAATGATATACCTAAAACAATACACATATTTTTTAAAATTGTTTTATTAATTGTTTTATTTTCAATTAATGCAAATAAAAAGTAAAATGTTATGAATACATTTATTGTACCTTGATAACAAAATACTCCTAATAATACCAGCAAAAATATTTTTAATATATTTCCACCTTCATTTAGCATTTTTGCAGCTATTATATATAGCAATATACTCATTGCCATTACTATGCATTCTGTAAAATATAAATTTTCTAAGTACATAAAATTCATTATTGTTACATATGCTATTAAAGCTACTATTATAGATTGTTCTCTTTTATTATACTTTTTCAAAATTTTTTCTATTAAAATTATACAAATAACTGATATTATAATTGCTAAAAATGTTAGCAAGATTACATACATATTTATATTGATATTAATTTTGGCAGCTATTTGACCAATTATATACATAAATATTCGTCCATCATTTAATGAATATTCTATACTATATTTGTTATATCCCATTTCTATTAATCTATATGTATCTGTTGAATAATGTCCTATCAATAGTGGACTATATATTAATAATATTACTATTGTTATTAATAGATTTTTCAACACACTTTTTTTGTTTATTTTCATTTTGTTTCCTTTCATTATTTATAAAATTGTTGATACATGTATTGATTTCCAAAATCTCCTCATTGATTTTTTTGCATTTGAATATTGTTTTTTCTATGATTATACTAACTAAGTAATCTATAACCATACATACCACAAATATTATTAAACTTATGCTTAATGTTGATATTAGAAAATATTTACCATGATAAATACTCAACATGTTTAATCTTTTTATTATTATTTCTTCTCTTACATTAGTATTGTCATGTATTAAATATACTCCCATCGTATATTTTGCTACTTTATTTATTAAATTATTTTTTATGTCTATGCTTAAAAATATTGCAAATATAAACATTGCTGTTACTAATGGAAATATTGTATTTTGTTCCATTTCTAATCTAAAAGTTATTATAATTAAATATAATGTGCTTACTATAAGAATATTTAAAATCGTTTTATTAAATATTTTAACAAAATATGGTAATACATGCCTTCCACATAAATAAAAGTATATAAATGCTTCTATATTAGTATTTCTTCTACTTGGTAATATGAAAATAACAGTTATATATATAAATAAAATAATTCTAACTTTCTTAGAAACCTCCTTCTCAAATCTTAATATGATCGGGGTAAGAAATAATAAAATTAACCATGTATTTACAAACCAATATTGTGTATATTCCTTTATAGTGTGTCCCTTGTCTTTGAATATTATTATAAACAATGTTGAATATATTATAACCTTAAAAATTATATTCAACGGTCTTTTTACATTAAATTTTGATTCTTTTGAATAATATCCCATTATTAATATGTATATAACTACCGATATTTTTCCACCAGCCAATAATATAAGTGAAATAAAATGATTTTCTCCACTATACATATATATTTTCGTATGGTATACCATATGGTGTAATATTATTAAAATCATAGCAATTATCCTTAATAGCTCTATATTTGAATCACGTATTTTAATTATTGCAATATTTGAATCTACATTTTGTTTCTTATTATTCATTTATTTTCCCATCTTATTTTTATCATTCTCTAATATTTCTTTTGCTATTTTATTTCCTGCTCTAATAGCATAATTCATTCCTCTGTCTTCTGGATAAATTTGTGGCATTGTGCATAAGTAAATATTTTCATTTTCTAATTTATCTTTCATTATATAATTTGAATAATTACATTCTATTATTGGTTGTGCATATTTTTCGTCATATACATGATATTCTTTTATATTATCTATTGTAAAATCTTTGTTTATTTGTGTTAAATATTTCATATATTCTTTTAATAAATCTTCTTCTGATAAATTATATAATTTATTATCTTCAGTCATATAATTTGATATATAAATAATATGGTTATTTTCATAATTTGATTTGTCTATAAAATTTGTATGTTCAATTATTCCACCAAATGGTATATCATTATCTCCAACATTCAACCAATAAAATGGACTAAAGCTTTTATTGCTACTTATAACCATTGTTCTTGCTGATGTATATTTAACTTTGTTTAGTTTTTCTTTTTCATTTGTTGTTATGAATTTTTCAAATATTTTTTCAAAGTCCTGATAGTTTATTGTTGATATTATAATATCAAACTTTTCTTCTTTTTCTGCACCATTTTCTTCATATTTTACAGCATATTTTCCATTTTCTTTTTCTACATTTGTTATTTTAGCATTTAGATTAATTTTTACTTTTCTATCAATTAAATATTTGTAAAAATTATCTGTTAATTTTTGATAACTTCCTTCTATATACCCTAATTGTTCTCCATCTTTTGTACTTGAGGTACTTCTTAATTTTATTTTTCCCCACAGCCATGCCATACTTACCTGAGATTTTTTTTCTCCAAATTTTGAAAGCAACAATGGTTCCCAAATTTTTGAATATACTTTTTCTCCTATTCTGCTTTTTAACCAACTTTCTGCTGTTTCTTTTTCTATTTTTTTATAATCATTTATTAGTTTTATATGTATAACATTAAATCCAAATCTTAATTTTTGTATAAAATTTAATTCTTTAAATTTTAATAGTGATATTGGTGTTCCGAATTCATAAATTTTTCTATTTGATAAGTACCCCATTTTAGTTGCTGGCCATATTAGTTCATTTTTTAATCCCATTTCTTCTATTAAACTTATTGCTTCTTTATCGCTTTTAAAGATGTGCCTATAATATTTTTCTAGCCTTGTTTCATATATTGATACAGTGTCTACCATACCTCCAACATATCGATTTTTTTCAAATAATGTTACTTCTTGTCCATTTTTTTCTAGTTCTTTTGCAATATTTAATCCTCCATATCCCGCTCCTATTATTCCTATCTTCATTTTCTCTATATCTCCTTTTTTCATAACACCAACCTATAAAATTGAAGGTTTCTTTAGTAAATCTGTTGATGCACAAAATTATATGTATTTTAATCTTTCAATACATAATATTTAAATTGATAACTTTCATATTCATTATATTTATTATTTATATAATCTTCCAACTCTTTTCCATATATATTATTAAAAACTTTTTCACCATATCCCACCATATATTTTATTACCATTTTAGGTTTATTTTCCATTATATAGTTTTGAGCCTCATCTTTTATAGAATTATCATATAATATTATTGGCAGTTGAAAAAAATATTTGAATTTAGGATATTTATTTAAATACATGTAATAATATGGCTGATTTCCTAATACTATAATCTCATCTTCTTCATTTAAATATTTTTTTAATTTATCTAACTCATTATTTATTAATTCTCCATTTTGTGACATTCTTGAAAAAATCCCTGTCTTTTTTGATATCTCATTTCCTGTAACTCCTACCATGCAACATATTATTAAGATTAATATTAAATTTTGCGGTAATTTTTTTAATATTTTACTTTCCTTTTCATTTAATTTTAAATTTTCTTTTATATATAAACATATTTCTATTAACTCTAAAACAATTACAGGTACTAATTGAGTTAAATAATGTTTATAAGCTCGTGGAGCCCATGCTGTTAATATTATTGATATAACAAAAAAACTTGTTACGAACAATCTATTTTTTAAATCTATTTTTTTATTAAATGATATTAATATATTACATATAACTCCTATAACAATGTATCTAATAAATTTATACTTATTTATTAATTCCCAAAAAGTTTGAGCTTTTCTTAATAAACTTGCTTTTGAATATTTCATATTTAAAACAAAAAATGCATTTATAAAATAATATATATCATTATTTAATACTAAATATATAATTATTGGTAGTGTAATTACTATAATTCCTATCATCATATAAAATATATATTTAATTAATTCTTTTACCTTTTTCTCTTTTACTGAATATATAAATTGTATAATTCCAAATGCTATCCAAATTGCTATATATGTTGGTTTTATGAAAAAGTTTAACGCAAAAGTTGCTCCTATTATTCCCCATAAAATTTTATTTTCATATTCATTTTTGTAAATTATTTTCATAATACAATATAGGGCTATACTTGTAAAAGTCATTGCATATTCTTCTGTAAAATTTCCTCCTAAAATATTTGTAAATATTAACATTACATATACTAATGCCATTATTACAGATATTTTTTGGTTTACAAAAATTTTTGATGTTTTAAATATAAAAACTGCTCCTATATATATAAATAATATTTCAATTATAAATAATCCAATTTGTGGATTGATTATATATGCAATTGCATTTATTACATACATTACTGGTCCTTTATGATCAAATAAATCTTTATAGATTACTTGTCCATTTAGCATCCCTCTCCCCATTATTTGAAATACTGCTGAATCATTTTGTATTACTCCTTTGTTTAATGGTGATGAACTTAATCCTAATATTGCTAAAATTGTTACTATTACAAATATTAGTATATAATATATATTTTGTTTATTTAAAATTTGGTTTTTCATTTGTTATTCCTCTTATTTTCCTATTATCATTATTAAATACTTGCTTTAAATAAAACTTTGTTGTCCATTTTCACCATTATAATTATAACCTAAATGTTTGTAAGCTGGTGGTAGTACAACTCTACCTCTTAATGTTCTAGAAATAAAACCAATTTGAATCAAATATGGTTCATAAACATCTTCTATTGTATCAACTTCTTCTCCAACAGTAACAGCTAAAGCCTCTATTCCAACAGGTCTACCCGCATATTGAACAATCATTGTATCTAACAATTTCCTATCAATTTCATCTAATCCTAATTCATCTATTTCTAATTTATTTAATGCATGTTTTGCAATTTTTAGATCTATATTTCCATCTCCCAAAACAGCTGCATAATCTCTAACTCTTTTTAAAAGTCTATTTGCAATTCTTGGTGTTCCCCTAGACCTTCTTGCAATTTCTTCAGCAGCTTTATCATCTATTTCTACATCTAAAATTTTTGCTGACCTTTTTACAATTTGCTTTAAATTTTCTACTGAATATAATTCTAGTCTATTTACAATTCCAAATCTATCTCTTAATGGTGTTGTTAAAGAACCTGCTTTTGTAGTTGCACCTATTAATGTAAATTTAGGTAAATCTAATCTTATAGACCTTGCACTTGGCCCTTTTCCAATCATTATATCTATTGTGTAATCTTCTAATGCTGGATATAATATTTCTTCCACATTTTTACTCAATCTGTGAATTTCATCTATAAAAAGCATATCATTTTCAGCTAAATTTGTAAGTAAAGAAGCTAAATCACCAGGTCTTTCAATTGCTGGTCCTGATGTTATTTTTATATTTGACCCCATTTCATTTGCAATTATATTTGAAAGTGTTGTTTTTCCAAGTCCTGGAGGTCCATATAATAAAACATGGTCTAAAGCTTCTCCTCTTTTTTTAGCAGCTTCTATATAAATTTTCATATTTTCTTTCACTTTATCTTGTCCTATGTATTCATCCAAAGTTTGAGGTCTCAAAGTATTTTCTAATCTCTCTTCTCCTATATCACCTAACTCTGGATTAATTATTCTATCTTCACTCATGTTTTATCCTTTCCTCGAGGGATTTAGGGACGTTCCTTAAAATCCCTCCTAATAGGGATTTGGGGACACTCCTTAAACCTTTTATATATTTTCAATAAAATTTTCTAATATTTCTAACATTTTTTGATTATTTGGTTTATACTTTTTGGGTTTAAAATCTTTTACTTTTATTATTGCTTGTTTTAAATCCTCTACATTTTCTATTCCTATTATATATCCTTTACTATTAAAATCTTTAACAATCTCTTCTTGATGATTATTTACATGTTCTCCATATTCATGCTTTCTTGGTACAGCTATAACTTTTTTACCTTTTTCAATAGATGAAACTATTGAGCCAACTCCTCCATGTGTTATTATTAAACTAGCTTCATCTTGAAATTTTGATAACTGTTCTTTTGACATCAAATCAATTATCTTCATTTTGTCAGATTGATATTTTGTATAACCTGCCTGTACAATTACTTCTTCATTTATTGTTTTATCCTTTATATTTTTTTCCACTTCTTCTAAAAGCCTGTGAAAACTATTATTTTGCGTTCCTAATAATACTAATATCATTATTTCCTCCTTGTCCAAAAGGGACGGTTCTTTTTGGTCATTTTTGCCATTTTTTGTGCCAGTAAAACCAGTTGTGACGGTTCTGATGGGACAAAATTGTCCCATTAGGGACAGATGTCTTTTATTTCTTATTTTAATAAATTGATCCCCCATATGTTGCTTTTGGGTATAATTTTAACATTTCTTTCCATTGTACTATAAACAAATCTGCTATCGGATATATTAGTCTTCCTGTAGCAGTTTTTTTGTTTTTGTTTGCAAATGTTTCTATATATATTATTTTACTTCCGAATATTTTTCCTAAATAACACATTGGTCCTGCTGTATGTGTTCCTGTTGTTACTATTACATTTGGTCTTAATTTAAAATAAAAATATATTGTTTTTAAACATAGATAAAAATATTTAAATATATATGTAAATAGTTTTGCTCTTGTTCCATATGGCAAAAAATCTATTTTTTTTCCATATTGTTTTTTTAGATTTTCGTTTGCTTTGTCTTTTTCTGTTATTATATGATAATCGTATTTTTCAAATAAAGGAGATAGTTGCAAAAGTTCGTTTAAGTGTCCTCCTGTACTTGATATAAATAGTACTTTTTTCATTTTTATTTGCTCCTCTAAAATTTCTGTTTTTTCTTTGTATATTATACATTTTATTTGTTTTTCTGTCTAGTAAAATACAAAAAAAGTTGTCCCAAGTATCATAACTTTAAACAACTTTTTCAAATTATATAAATTTTATTTTTACTATATATTTCTATCCAAAAATTCCTTTTTTCTTAACAGGTGGTTGTTCATTCATAGTTTTAGCTAATTGAGTAAGTAATTCTCTTTGCTCTTTAGTTAATCTTTTTGGAGTTTGAACTTGTACCGTAAATACAAAATCTCCCACTGATGTTGAATTTACATACTTAAATCCCTTATTTCTAATTGTGAATTTAGTACCTGTTTGAGTACCTTCTGGAATTTTATATTTTTCTTTACTACCATCAACCATTGGTATTTCAAGTTCAGCTCCTAATGCTGCTTGAGTCATAGTAATTGGAATATCACATAAAACATTATTACCTTTTCTAGTAAATATACTATGTTTTTTTATTCTTAATGTAATATATAAATCACCTTTAGGCCCACCTTTTACTCCAGGTTCTCCCTCTCCTCTTAATACTACAGTTTGATTATCGTCAATTCCCGCTGGAATTTTAACTTTTATTTTTGGTTGTTTTCTTATTGTTCCTTTGCCTTTACAGTTTTCACAAACTTCTGTAATAACTTCTCCTGTACCATGACATTTACCACAAGTTCTAGTTGTTTGAACTTGACCTAAAATTGTATTTTGAACTTGTGTTACTTGACCTGTTCCATGACAATCCGGACATTTTATTGGATTTGTTCCAGGCTTTGCACCTGTTCCATGGCAATGTTCACAAGTTTCATTTCTTGTTATTACAACTTCTTTTTCAACACCTAAAAAAGCCTCTTCAAATGTAATGTCCATATTTAAGTTTAAGTCTGCGCCTTTTCTTGGTCCATTGTTTTTTCTAGCAGATTGTCTGCCTCCAAAACCACCACCAAAAAATGATGAGAATATATCCCCTAAATCTCCAAAGTCACCAAAACCATCAAATCCAGAAGTAGAATATGTATAACTTCCACCTCCAAATGGTCCGCCGGCCCCTCCAAAACCTTGTGGGTCGGCTGTTCCAAATTGGTCATACATTCTTCTTTTTTGAGGATTAGAAAGTGTCTCATATGCTTCATTAACTTCTTTAAATTTTTTCTCTGCTTCTTCTTTATTATCCGGGTTTGCATCAGGATGATATTTTTTAGCCATTTTTCTATAAGCTTTTTTTAGCTCATCCTCAGTGGCATTTTTATTAACACCTAAAACTTCATAATAATCTTTTTTTTCAGCCATTTTCCTTATCCTTCTTAAAATTAATTTACAAATTCATATTGTGGTGTATCATTTTTATCTTTCACATTTTCAAATGATATTTCAATTGTTTCTTCCATATTTTCACTATCATGTTTATTGTATTCTAATTTTACTCTTTGATCTCCTAACAAAAGCAAAACTTCTCCACTATATGAATCCCCTGTTTTAAATAATTCCATTAATGCCTTTTCTTCTAAAGGTACAATATTTGCTGGATTATTTATTTCTTCACTTTGAGGAGTTAAGATGTATTTCCCCCCATCTTCCATATTTTCTTTACATCTAAGTAAAATATCTTCTATATCAATTTCTATATCTGCATTTTTTAAATACATCTCATTTCCACTTTTTACTCTTTTTGCAATATTTTCTAGTTCATTCTGTGTGATTACTTTTCTTTCCAAAGTACAATCTGCTATTCTATTTCTAAATGCTTTTTCTTTACTAACATTATTTTTCATCATCTTCCACCTTATAATCAGCATCATAAACATTGCCATTGTCTCCACCATTATTTGCATCTGAACCATTATTTGTTCCAGCTCCAGAAGCTGCATTTGGATCTACTCCTTGTGCTCCGTTTGGATTTGCATTTTTATATAATTGTTCTGACATATCATAAAATACTTTTGTTAATTTTTCAGTAGCTTCTTTAATTTTTTCTGTATCGTTTGTTTCTAATGCTTTTTTAGTGTTATCGATTTCAGTTTCAACTTTAGATTTTTCTTCTGCACTAATTTTGTCACCTAAATCATTTAATGTTTTTTCACTGTTATATACTAAACTTTCTGCATTATTTTTAACTTCGATTTCTTCTTTCTTCTTTTTGTCTTCCTCAGCATGTGCTTCTGCATCTTTAACAGCTTTATCTATATCTTCATCTGTTAAGTTTGTTGATGCTGTAATTGAAACATCTTGTTGATTTCCTGTTGCCATATCTTTTGCAGATACGTGAACTATACCGTTTGCATCTATATCAAATGTTACTTCAATTTGAGGTACTCCTCTTGGTGCTGCTGGAATTCCTGTTAATTGGAATCTTCCTAATGTTTTATTGTATGCAGCCATTTCTCTTTCACCTTGTAATACGTGAACTTCAACTGATGTTTGACCATCTGCTGCTGTTGAGAATATTTGTGATTTTTTAGTTGGTATTGTTGTGTTTCTTTCAATTAATTTTGTAAATACTCCACCATATGTTTCAATACCTAATGATAATGGTGTTACATCTAGTAATACTAAATCTTTAACATCTCCTGATAATACACCACCTTGAATTGATGCACCAATTGCAACACATTCATCTGGGTTTATTCCTTTATCTGGTTCTTTACCTGTTATTCTTTTAACAACTTCTTGAACAGCTGGAACTCTTGTAGAACCACCAACTAATAATACTTTATGAATATCATTTGCTGTTAAACCTGCATCTTTTAAAGCTTGATTAACTGGTCCTGCTGTAGCTTCTACTAAATCATGAATTAATTCTTCAAATTTAGATCTTGTTAATGTTACATCTAAATGTTTTGGTCCTGTTGCGTCTGCTGTAATAAATGGTAAGTTGATTTGTGTTTGTTGAACACCTGATAATTCTATTTTAGCTTTTTCTGCTGCTTCTTTTAGTCTTTGCATTGCCATTTTATCTGTTCTTAAATCAATTCCATTTGATTTTTTAAATTCATCTACAAGATAATCAATAATTTTGTTATCAAAGTCATCTCCACCTAAATGTGTATTACCGCTTGTAGATAGAACTTCAAATACACCATCACCAATATCTAGTATAGAAACATCAAATGTTCCTCCACCTAAATCATAAATTAATATTTTTTGATCCTGTTCTTTATCCATGCCATAAGCTAAAGCTGCTGCTGTTGGTTCATTTATAATTCTTAAAACTTCAAGTCCTGCTATTTTACCAGCATCTTTTGTAGCTTGTCTTTGACTATCATTGAAATATGCAGGTACTGTAATAACTGCTTGAGTTACTTTTTGTCCTAAATAATTTTCTGCATCTGCTTTTAATTTTTGTAAAATCATTGCTGATATTTCTTGTGGTGTAAAGCTGTCACCTTCTATTTTAACTTTTTCAGCTGTACCCATTTTTCTTTTTATTGATATGACAGTATTTTCTGGATTTGTAACTGCTTGACGTTTTGCTATTTGTCCAACTAATCTTTCACCATTTTTTGAGAATGCTACTACTGATGGTGTTGTTCTGTTACCTTCAGCATTTGGTATTACTACTGGTTCTCCTCCTTCCATAACTGCTACACATGAGTTTGTTGTTCCTAAGTCAATTCCTATAATTTTTCCCATTTTAAATTCCTCCTAAATTCTTGTCAAAAGGGACGGGGGTTTTTGACAACTTTTTATTTTTATATTTTTAGTTGTCAAAATTTCCCGTCCCTTTTGACAACTTTTTTTAAATTAATAACTAATTAATTAGCTACAACTACCATAGAATGTCTAATAACTCTATGTCCTATCCTGTAACCTTTTCTATACTCTTGAACAATTTCTTTTTCTCCTTTAGAATCATCTTGAACGCTACTAACAGCTTCATGTAATTCTGGATCAAAAGTCTCACCAAGAGCCTTTATTTCTTCTACGCCTTTAGCTTTAAGTACATCTTGAAATTGTTTTAAAACAAGTTCAACACCTTTTTTATAATTTTCATCTTGAGTTTCAACTTTTGCCGCATTTTCTAGATTATCTAATATTGGAAGCATAACTTCTACAACATCACCTAAAATTGAATTATACATTCCTTCTCTTTCTTTTTGGCTTCTTTTTTTATGATTTTCAAATTCAGCTAAAATTCTTTTATATCTATCTGTCAAATCATCTAATTCTTGCTGTTTTTTTTGTAATTCACTTTTTTCTTCATTTATTTTTTTTATTTCTTCTGTTACTTCTTGTTCAACATTTTCATTTTTTTCTGACATCTTATCGCCTCTTTCTTTTTTATTTTAATCTTTAAAAGATTTTATATTCCTTTATCTTTTAATTTTTTGTTTATATATTTCATAACTGAAATAACTTTTGAATAGTCCATTCTTTTAGGTCCTATAATTCCTATTGTTCCCATATCTTTGTCTCCAACTTTATGCTTAAAAGTTATAACACTAAAATCTTTAAGTTCTTCTTTTTCATTTTCATCGCCAATATAAACATTAATATCTTTTGCAAATCCTGAATTTAATATATCTGTCATTAAATCTTTTTCATCAATTATATTTACAAAGTTTTTAGCAACAGCTAAGCTATTAAATTCCGGTAAATCAAATGATTTATTTGCTCCTTCTAGATATACTTGCCTATCTTCTGAAATAACTTTTTTTATTTGTTCTATTATTGGTTTTATAACTTTTACACTATATTTCATTTCATTTATTAGATATTCTTCTAATGGAACATCTATTATTTGAAGTGGTTGGCCTTTTAATTTTTGATTGAACATATAATTTATTGTTTCTACCTGTTTATCTGTTATGTCTTCATCAAATTTTATTATTGTTTCTTTTACCATTCCCGTATTTGTCAATATAATTGCCATTAACATTCTTGGCCCTAGTAAAACAAATTTTATTTCTTCAATTAGCAAATCTTGTGAACTTGGGCCAATTGCTAATGTTGTATAATGTGTTATTTCTGAAATTGTTGTTGTTGCAATTTTGGTTAAGTCTTCTATTTCATTTACTTTTGTTTCTAATTTGTCACTTATATATTTAATTTCTTCCATACTTATGTTGTCGTCTTTTAATAATTCGTCTACATAGTATCGATATCCTTTTTCTGATGGTATTCTTCCACTTGATGTATGTGTTTTTTCTAGATATCCTGCTTTTTCAAGGTCCGCCATTTCGTTTCTTATTGTTGCACTGCTGTATTGTAATTCTTCGTTGTTGGTTAGTGCATTTGAGCTTACTGGCTCTGCTGTGTTTATATATTCTTCTACTATGGCTTGTAATACTTTCTTTTTTCTATCATCTAGCATTTTCTCACCTCTTTTAGCACTCTTTTTGTTTGTTTGCTAATCTTTCTATATATTATATCCTTTTTTAGCACTTGTCAATACATTTTGCTAAAAAAATTGTGAATTTTTTGTGAACATTAACTATGCAAAAAAATATAAAGCCTTCCTAGGCTTTAACTAAACTTAATATTAAAATTCCAATTGTTTGTATTAAAAACAAATTTAAGATATTTGAAGTCAGCAAATTATTAGTAGCTTCAACAACACCAAGCATATCGTCATCAACCTTTTTATAATGTCTTTGAGCCTCAAAAAAAGTTATCAATTCAGGCAAACTTGTAACAAATCCTAATAAAATTCCAACAATAACTTCTGAAACTCCAAATAAATTACACAAATTCTCAAGAGTATTACCCAATAATTCACCAATAACAAATAATAAAATTCCTGTTACAATTAAAACAACAGCATATATCAACACTTTTTTAGTATTTTTCTTTTGTTCTTCTCTTTCCTCTTCTATTTCTTCTGCGATTTCCGCATCTTCATTTTTTAAATATAATTTATGAACATGATTATTTAAAACTCTAAAAAGAATATACAAAATAACAAATAATGGAACTACTGCTAATTTTAATTCTATATTAAGCTTTAAAAAAGCAATTGGAATTGCAATTGTAAAAAATACTAATACTAAATCAGTTATTATAGCTCTATTACGTAACTTTGAAGTATTTTTATTTAACACAATAGCACCTAAATATTGAATTAAATTTATAACATTTGAGCTTAAAATATTATATACACTTGCTCCTGTTAATCCTCTTAAGCTTGATGTTGTTATTGTTAATAATTCAGGTACTGAAGTTGCATATCCTGCTATATCCCCTACTGTTTTCGCTTTTAAATTTAATGCTTCTGCTAGCTTTCTTAATGTTGAAACTAATATATATTTAGAAATTAATACGATTAATCCTGAATATAATATAAATTTTATTATTTCTACAATCATCTGCTATTGCTCCTTTTACCATTTTCCTTAATTTATATTTTTACCTTTTTTTTGAATTTTATTCTATTTACAAATCCATAAAAAAATGGTATAAATTAACAAATTATTTTTAGCCTTATTTCACTTCTGTTTCTTTTTTTATACCAATTTTCCTTGATATTTCCATAAATTTAGTATATAATAGTTTCATAATTTATTAAGATAATTTAAATAGAAATATACTTTCTATTTTTATAAATTTCTAGGAGGAAAAAAATGATAGATATCAAATTTTTAAGAGAAAATCCAGATGTTGTTAAACAAAACATCAAGAACAAATTTCAAGACGAAAAATTAGTATTAGTTGATGAAGTCATCGATTTAGATGTAAAAAACAGAGAAGCAAAATTAAATGGAGATAACTTAAGAGCAGAAAGAAAATCTTTAAGTGCCGAAATTGGTGGACTTATGAAACAAGGCAAAAAAGAAGAAGCTGAAAGCATAAAAGTAAAAGTTCAAGAAATAAATGCAAAACTTGAAGAAAACGAAAAATTAGAAGCAAAATATGCAGAAGAAATAAAATCAAGAATGATGAAAATACCAAATATCATGGACCCTTCTGTTCCAATCGGTAAAGATGACAGTGAAAATGTAGAAGTTCAAAGATTTGGTGAACCAGTTGTTCCAGATTACGAAATTCCATATCATGCAGATATTATTGCAAGATTTAACGGAATGGATAAAGAATCTGCTGGACGTACAAGTGGTGTAGGTTTCTATTATTTAATTGGTGATGTTGCAAGACTTCATGAAGCAATGCTTGCATACGCTAGAGACTACATGATCAATAATGGCTTTACATATGCTATACCACCATTTATGATTCGTAGTGATGTTGTAACTGGTGTTATGAGTTTTGAAGAAATGTATGATATGATGTACAAAATTGAAGGTGAAGATTTATATTTAATCGGAACTTCTGAACATTCTATGATTGGTAGATTTAAAGACCAATTAATAAAAAAAGAAGAACTTCCAATTAGCATGACATCTTACTCTCCATGTTTTAGAAAAGAAATTGGTTCACATGGTTTGGAAGAAAGAGGTCTATACCGTGTTCATCAATTTGAAAAACAAGAAATGATAGTTTTATGCGAACCTGAAGATTCTATGACTTGGTACAATAAAATGTGGAAATTAAGTGTTGACTTATTCAGAAGCTTTAATGTCCCTGTAAGACAACTTGACTGCTGCTCTGGTGACTTAGCAGATTTAAAAGTAAAATCTTGTGATATAGAAGCATGGAGCCCAAGACAAAAGAAATACTTTGAAGTTTGTAGTTGTTCTAACTTAGGAGATGCTCAAGCTAGACGTTTAGGAATTCGTGTAAAAAGTGAAAAAGGAAATTACTTCTTACATACATTAAACAATACAGTCGTTGCAACACCAAGAGGACTAATCGCTGTATTAGAGAACAATTACAATGAAGATGGAAGTGTTACTGTTCCAGAGGTTTTAAGACCTTATATGGGTGGAACTGAAAAAATTCTTCCTAAAAAATAATGTCCAATAGGGACGGTTCTTTTTGGACACTTTATCCATTTAGAATTGTTCTTATTAAAGCATCTACTTTATAAAAAATAAGGAGTGAAAAATGATAGTTAATAATCCAAAATTTGAAGTATCTGCAGTAAGACCTGCTCAATATCCAAAAAATAATTTACCTGAAATCGTTTTGGTTGGTAAATCTAATGTTGGTAAATCAAGTTTTATAAACACTATGATAAACAGAAAAAAACTTGCTAGAACAAGTAGTGAACCTGGTAAAACAAGACAAATAAATTTCTACAATATTGATGAAAAATTTTATTTTGTTGATTTACCTGGATACGGCTACAGCAAAATGTCTAAAAAAGAACAAGAACAAGTTGGTAAATTTATTGAACAATATTTATTTAATAGAGAACAAATTTCTTTGATTATCTTTTTAGTAGATATTCGCCACTCTCCTACTGAAAATGATAAACTTATGTATGATTATGTTATACGCTCTGGTTTACCTTGCATAATTTTAGCAAATAAGGCTGATAAAATTGCCGTTACTAAAGTTTCAGATGTCGCTAATAAATTGCAAAAAACTTTAAATCCAATTGGAGATATTCCAACTTTTCCATTTTCTTCTGAAAGAAAAATTTATATGGATGATGTTTGGAAAGAAATTGAAAAATATATTTAAAAAAGCGGGATTAAGGAGCCAATACTCCAAATCCCGTTTTTTTAGCAACAACATTTTCTTTTTTTATCTTTTTTTCTATTACAAATTAATAATATTATAGATAAAACTAGAAGTAACGCAAGTACTACAGCTAATACAATTATTGCTCCAAAAGATGCTAATATTTCAGACGATATTGCTGCTGCACCAACTAGTAATCCAACAACAAATGCAAGAGCAATTGCTAATATTACTGTTATAATTCCAAAACATTTATTGTTATTGCATTTATCTTCTTTTTTGTCATAGCAAAATACTTCTTGCGGCTCCATAAAAGTCACCTCCTGCATAACACTTTTATTTATTGTGCTATACTATATATTATGATAAGCATAATAAAAAGATGTCAATTTTCGACATCTTTTTTCTTAATATATCTAATTTATTTCTTTACATCTCATATTTAAGTCTATTGATTATTTTCTATTTTCTTAGTTATCATTTTCAAAGCCTTTTCCCTTGGAACCATCACAATGTGTCCACAACCTTGGCATTTCAACTTAAAATCGACTCCTACACGAGTTATCTCCCATAGCTTACTCCCACAAGGATGTTGTTTTTTCGTTCTAACAATATCACCAATATTATAGTCCATCTTGTTTTTCATTCCTCCCTATACAGTACAAACTTTATTTTGAAAAACGTCTTACAATTTCATCTTTTCCTAAAACTTGCATTATTTCATATAAATCTGGTGTATTAGTTCTCTTTGTTAAAGCTACTCTTAAAACTGTACTAACATCACCAACGTGTGCTGCATACATTCCTGGGTTTGCTTTAAATTCTTTAACTTCTTTAGCATAACCCATTTCACCTGATAATTCTTTTATTTTGTCAAACCAAGTTTGTTTATCGTCATTTTCATTGTAATATTTTTCAACATATAATTTTAATATCTTATTAATTGATTCTTTATCATTTATTACTTGGAATGGATATTCATCTTGGTTTTTATCAAATAATTCATTATACATATATTCAACATTTTCTTTAACATCTGACCATTTTGATATATCTTTTCTTGGCTTTTTGTTTCCTCTTTCTATTCCAAAAACTTTTAAAGCGTATTCTTTATCTTTTAAAATTTCAGCTAATTCTTGATCATATTTTGACGCCCAATTTAAAGCATTTTCATATACTTCTTCTGCTGACATTTTTGATATTACTGTTTTTGATACATCTAATAATTTAACCATATCAAATAAAGCACCACTAACACTCATTTTATTTAATTGTAATTGGAACTCATCCATAGATTTATCTGGATTTGCTCTTCTCCAATTTTCAAATGTAGAATTTGCAATATTCATTAAATATTCTTTTACAGCTTCTGCTGGAATACCTTCTTCAGCATAATAACTAACAGCAGCCTCTGCATCTTTTCTTTTACTTAATTTTCTTTTATTTCCATTATCATTTTTCATGATTGGTGCAATATGTGCATATTTAGGAGCTTTAAATCCTAATTCATGGAATAATTGTAAATGTAATGGTACTGATGATAACCATTCATCCCCTCTTATTACATGTGTTGTATGCATTAAGTGGTCATCAACTGCATGTGCAAAGTGATATGTTGGTAATCCATCTGCTTTTATTATAACTATATCTTGGTCATTTTCTGGGAAATCAACCTTTCCTTTAATTACATCATGATGTTGTATTTTTCTATCTTCTCTTCCAGGTGATTTGAATCTGATTATATAATTTTCACCATTTTGGATTCTTTTCATAGCATCTTCAACTGTTACAGTTCTACATTTTGCCCATACACCATAATATCCAGGTCTAATTTTTGCAGCCTCTTGTTTTGCTCTTATTTCTTCTACATCTTCTGGAGTACAGAAACATGGATATGCTTTTCCTTGTTCAATTAAGTATTTTGCATATGCTTGATAAATTTCTTTTCTTTGACTTTGTTTATATGGTCCATAATTTCCTTTTCCTTCATTTTCAGAAATCATACCTTCGTCTGGCTCAATTGCAAAGTCTTTTAAAGAACTTACTATTCCTGATACTGCATTTTCAACTTCTCTTTTTTGGTCTGTATCTTCAATCCTTAAGAAAAATACTCCATTTGTTTGTGAAGCTAGTTTTCTTGCTATTAAAGATTGATATAAACCTCCTATATGTACAAATCCTGTTGGACTAGGTGCAAATCTTGTTACAATTGCACCTTCTGGTAAATTTCTTTCTGGATACTTTTCTTCATAATATGATATTTCCTTTGCATCTGGAAATATTAAATTTGCTAAATCTTTATAATCCATTTTCTTTTCTCCTTTTTATTTTTTAGTATATATTTCCTTTATACTTCCATTATAATTGGTATAATCATAGGGTTTCTTTTTGTTTTTGTAAAAATATAGTCTCTTAAATTTTCTCTAACAGTTGACTTAATAGTTGCCCAATCTCTAATTCCTTTTTCTTCACATTTTCTAATTTCATGTCTAACAACATTTTTAACATCATCCATTAAGTTTTCTGATTCTCTAACATATACAAAACCTCTTGATATTACATCAGGCCCAGCAACTACTTCACCTGTAGAAGAATCCATAGTTAAAACAATAACGATTAAACCATCTTGTGATAAATGTTGTCTATCTCTTAAAACAATATTTCCAACATCTCCAACTCCAAGACCATCAACTAAAACTCTACCATTTGGAACCATGCCACCTAATTTCATTTCATTTTCGTCTAATTCAACAACTCTACCATTTTCCATCATAACAATATTTTTTGCTGGAATTCCCATTAATTGTGCTGTTTCTGCATGTGCTTTTAATTGTCTGTATTCACCATGAACTGGTATAAAGAATTTTGGTTTTGAAAGTGCAAATATCAATTTTTGTTCTTCTTGACAAGCATGTCCTGAAACATGAACATCTGCTAATGCACTATATACTACCTCTGCACCTATTTGCATTAAATCGTCAATTACTTTTGAAACTGATTTTTCATTACCAGGTATTGGATTTGCAGAAATAATAACTAAATCATTTGGTGTTATTTTAACTTTTCTATGATCTCCTGCAGCCATTCTTGTCAATGCTGACATTGTTTCTCCTTGACTACCTGTTGTTATAATTACTAATTGCTCATCATTATATGTTGACATTGTATCTATATCAATAAATATATCATCTGGACAATCGATATATCCTAATTCTTTTGCTGTTGTAATCATGTTTATCATACTTCTACCACATACTGCAATTTTTCTATGATATTTTACTGCTGAACTTACTATTTGTTGAACTCTGTGTACATTTGATGCAAATGTTGCTACTACTATTCTTTTTTTGCATCCATCAAATAGTTCATCAAATACTGGCCCTATTGAACTTTCTGACATTGTGAAACCTTTTCTTTCAGCATTTGTACTATCTGACATTAATGCTAAAATTCCTTCGTTTCCAAGTTCTGCAATTCTACCTAAATCCATTATTTTTCCATCTATTGGTGTATAGTCTACTTTAAAGTCACCTGTGTGTAATATTGTTCCAACTGGTGTTTTTATTGCAAGCATTACTGAATCAGGTATACTATGTGTACTTCTTATAAATTCAACTTCAAAATATTTACCAAATTTAATTTTTTGTCCTTGTGTTACTTCTATTAATGTTGAACTTCTTAAAATCCTATGTTCTTCTAATTTGTTTCTAATTAATCCCATTGCAAGCTTTGGAGCATACACTGGTATATCTATTTGTTTTAATAAATATGGAACACTTCCTATATGGTCTTCATGTCCATGTGTTATTATTAAGCCTTTTATTTTCTCTTCATTTCTTTTTAAATATGTAATATCTGGTATTACTAAATCAACACCTAACATGTCGTCTTCTGGAAATGATAAACCACAGTCTACTACTATTATCTCATCTTCATATTCAAAAACTGTTATGTTTTTTCCTACTTCATGTAGTCCACCTAATGGAATTATTTTTAGTTTTGGCTTTTTAAATATATTTTCATGTTTCTTTGTTGTTTTTCTTTCTACTATTGCATTTTCGCCTCTTACTACTAAATCTTTTGGCTCCGTATTTTCCTTTATTTTATTTTCTCTCTTTTCTCTTGGTTTTCTAGTATTTCTTGATGATGTTTTTCTTGTATTCCTACTTGATTTTTCTACATCTTTATTTTTTTCTTTTACTTCTGATTTTGCCACTGTTTTTGCACTTTCATTTGACTTTGTTTCTGCTTTTGTTGTTCTTCTTGTTTTTCTTTCTGCTTTTTCTTCTTGATTATTTAACTTTTCTTGTGTCATATTTTCCTCTCCTTTTCTTTTAATTTTATGATTTTAAAAACCTTTCTGAATTATTTTTATTAAATTTATTGTAATAATATCTATTATATAAAACATATAAATTATAGGTTGCCATTCATTTGTAAAATAATGATAACAATCCTTTTA
>OHAN01000117.1_pt1 | contig 79403 bp, 68 predicted proteins | sample 1577121 | NCBI WGS metagenome assembly OHAN01 (sample SAMEA3541554, study PRJEB24748) | human gut metagenome | biome: human gut; feature: human-associated habitat; material: faeces | place: China | collected 2012 | reverse complement strand
GTTTGAATATATTTTCGAATGTGACCGAAATAGTTTTACAAATTCTTAAGTAAATACTTTAAAGGTTCCTGTAACCAGGGTTTGTTAAAGAATTTACGTTAGAATTTGTTATCTTATGTAGGGAAACCTAGAAAAATATGAAAACTATATGCTCACACATCACATATATTATTCTTAGTGAATTGTAACCATTTTTATGCAGAAGTCAATTTTGTTTTCATTTCATTTAAAATTTTTCTTTCTATTCTAGAAACTTGTACCTGGCTAATTCCAAGTATTTTTGCAACTTCTGTTTGAGTTTTTTCTTTAAAAAATCTTAACAATATTATCTCTTTATCTCTATCTTTTAATTCACTGATTAATTGATTTATAACCATTTTGTTTGTAATTATTTCTTCTTCACTTTTTCCAGTTGATATTTTTTCAAAAACTGTCATTTGTTTTCCATCTTTATTTTCAGCATTTGCTGCTGCATCCATAGATTCTACTGCATTTGTTGATTCCATAGCGATTATAACATCTTCTTTTTGTACTTTTAATTCTTTGCAAATTTGCTCTATTGTAATTTCTTTACCAGTGTTTAATAAATAATGTCTTTTAAGTTCATTTATTTTTACATTTAATTCTTTTATGCTTCTGCTTACTTTAATTGGTCCGTCATCTCTTATAAATCTTTTTATTTCTCCTAATATGTATGGTACTGAGTATGTTGATAGTTTTACTTCAAAATTTGTATCAAATCTTTTTATTGATTTTATAAATCCCATACATCCAATTTGATATAAATCTTCTACTTCATATCCTCTGTTCATAAATCTTTTTACTATGCTCCAAATAAGCCCATTATTTTCTCTAATAAGTCTGTCCATCTCAAATTTGTCTCCGTCTTGGGCTCTTTTTATTGAATTTATATTATTTTCATACATATGTATACTTACCCCTATTATTCTTTTGTTATAGATGTTAACTGACTTTCGTCAATTTCTTCTTCGTTTTTCTTTATTGTTTTTGTTAAAGTAACTTTTGTTCCAAGCCCAACTATTGACTCGACTTTCATTGTGTCCATAAAGCTTTCCATTATTGTAAATCCCATTCCTGATCTTTCTAGATTTGGCTTTGTTGTATATAATGGCTCTTTTGCTACATCTACATTTTCTATTCCTTTTCCATTGTCTGATATTTGTATTATTATTTCGTTTTCTTTTAGTTGTGCATTTATTTTTATTATTCCTTGTCTATTTTCATATGCATGAATTATGCAATTTGTAACTGCTTCTGAAACTGCTGTTTTTATGTCTGCTAATTCTTCTATTGTTGGGTCTAATTGTGATGCAAATGCTGCAACTGTTATTCTTGCAAATGCTTCATTTGCTCCTTTATTTAGAAATTCTAATTTCATTTCATTTTCAAATTGTTCTTTCATGATTTTCCCCCTTATAATTCTGTGACTGGAATTAATTTTAAAATTCCACTCATTTCAAATATTTTTTTTACGTTTTGTGTTAAGTTTGCTACTTCTAATTTCCCTCCTAACATATTGGCAAATTTGTATCTACCTATTATTAGTCCTATTCCTGCACTATCCATGAAAGTAACACTATCAAAATCAAATACAACTTTTCTAGGCATATATCTTTCAATTTCATAATCTGCTTTCCTCCTTATCTTTTGTACACTGCAATCATCAATTTCATCCGTAATTTTAAAAACTAATAGCTTTTTTTCTTCATAGAATTTTGATTCCATGTTTTATCACGTTCCTCCCTAAAGTTGTGAACATTAAAAATTTTTTTGATTTAATCTTGTCCACTTACTTTTTATTTTTCTTGAGTTTCTATTATGTATTATAAAACTTTTTCCAAATTTTTCCAATAGCAAAATAATAGAAGTTTTGTCGATTTTATAGAAGTTTTCGACAAAAAAATATCCTGAATAATGTTTAAACACTATTCAGGGTAAAATGTAGCTTTTAAATTTATATTTTTTCTAATCATCTTGGTTGTTTTCTTCTTCCATTTTTTTGCTATCAACTTCTTTTTTTATATCTTTTACTTCATTTTCAACTTTATTAATATCTTTGCTATTTCTTTTTTGTATTTCTTTTAAAATCTTTTCTGTTTCTTCTTTTTTATTACTAACAATTCTATTCATCATATTATTGGTTTTTTCCATTAAATCTGGAACATAATCTAATAATCTATCTAAACTTGATGAATGGCTTACTGGCATTAGTTTTATATTATTTGATTGAATTACTAAAAATGCTACTGGATTTATTGTAACACCTGCTCCTGAACCACCACCAAATGGTAATCTATATTGTATTTGTTCTTCCTTTTCAACTTTTTTGTATTCATCAATTGTTTCTCCTTTAAATTCACTTCCTCCTGCTGCAAAGCCAAAAGATACTTTAGATATTGGTATTATAACTATATTATTTGATGTTTCTATAGGTTCTCCAATTATTGTGTTAACATCAATCATGTCTTTAATACTGTTCATAGCCGTAGTCATAAGCCCTTCTATTGGATGTTCGCTCATTTTTATCACCTTTCCTTTTCTTATTTACGATACATATTGTATTTATAATATGTATCATTTTTATTTGAAATATACCTGAAAACTCTACATTTATTAAATTTTTATCCATATAAGCAGGCGCCACACAAAACACTTGCTTTTCATTATATTGTCTTATTTGTTTACTTAAAAACATTGCTATAAATGTACTTATAGCTGGTATTATAAATGCTGTTAATGATGCATTTTCTGTCCCTATTAATATTTTCAAGTTTATTTCTTTTATTTCTGTTTGAATATTTTTTAATGATGTTATTAATTCTTTGTCTATATTTGCTTTGTTTTCTATTATTTTTGTTTCTTGTTCTTTAATTTTTTCTTTTATTTTATTGTTGTTTAATATTTGTTGTATTTTTTTATTGTTTAGTTTTATATTTATAATTGGTAAAATTCCAAATGCGTATATTTTTATTTTTATTTGATATTTTCTGTTTAGATGAGGCTTTTCGTTTGTTGTGAATTTTAAGTTTTGTATTTCTATTTTTATTTTCATTGTTATTATTATTGCTATTATTATTAAAAATATAAAAAGAAAAACCAATATATCACCCTCTTTTTAAGTAATATTATTAGTTTTTCCTTTTTTTATTTATTTAAACTTTTTTATTTATATTTTTTAAATTTAATATATCTTCTATTTAAGACGCGTCTTCTCTTTTTTTCTTTTCTTCAACTGTAATATCTCCAAAAATTTCTTCTTGGCTTGTTTCAACTTTACTTCTTCTAGATAATTCAAGTAATCCACTAAATGCTGTTACAACTTCTTGTTTTTCACGTTTTTTAATTGAAAATAATTTGTTAAATACAAATTTCTTTTGTTTTGTAAGTATTTTATACATTTCTTTTACTTTGTCAGCAACAGTATACTTATCTACTAATGCTATTTTTTCAATATTTTTTGCATTTTGATTTATTTTAACACTATTTCTTTCAACCAATGATTTATAAATATCAGGTATTTTCTCTGGTCCATAGTCTTTTTCTAATTTTTGTTTTGGAAGTTTTATTTCTTCTTGTCCTTTATAAAATCTATTTGAAAATATTACATAATTTTCTCTAAATACTTTGCTCATTTCTTTAAACTTTTTATACTCAATAATTCTTCTTATAAGTTCTTCTTCTGTTATTTCCTCTTCTTCCTCTTCTTGTTTTGGCAATAAGTTTTTTGATTTTAAATATAATAATGTTGATGCCATAACTATAAATTCACTTGCAATCTCTAAATTCATTTCTTCCATTGCATTTAAATATTCTATATATTGGTTTGTTATTTCTGTTAAATTTACATCATAAATATTCATTTTATTTTTGTCTATTAAATAACATAATAAGTCTAATGGTCCTTCAAAATTGTCTATTTTTATTGAATATTTTTTAGTTTCTAGTGTTAATATTGACATTGTTTTCTCCTTGTTTTTTATAATTGAATTTTTAAGTATAAATAAAAGGTTCATTTAATATTTTATTGTTCTTCAATTGCTTTATTTATATTTTCTGATTTATATCCTTTTTTTAACAAATACTGTTTTATTTCATCTTGTTCCATTGATGCTGATTTTTTATAAAATATATTTGATATTGATTTTATTTCATATTCTTCTAATTCTTCTTTGTTTTCATATATATAATCTTCAATATCATTTTTGTTTAAACCTTTTGCTAGTAGTTTATATTTTAATTCTTTTATTGATAAATTTTTTAAAATTATGAAGTTATTTACTGTCTTTCTTATATATTCAGTGTCATCTATGTATTTTGCTTCTTTTAGATATTCTATTATATCTTCTAACATGTTTTCATCTAGTTCTTTTTCAAATTTTCTTCTAACTTCATTTTCACTTCTTTTTTTGTAAAGTATATATTTTAATATTTTGGTTTTTCCTTTATCAAATTCTTCTATTGTATACATTTATTACTTCCTATCTTTTATATAATTTATCTATGTTTTTATTAATAATATTTTTATCTAGCAAATTTTAGTTTCATTTTTGTTTCTGCTATTTCATAATCAAATTTTTTGTGTTCAATCTCATTTTGAGTTATGTATTTATCTAATTTTTCGTTCATTTCTTTTGTGCTTTGATTTTGAGACATAAGAATTTGTGCCATATTGGAGTTTGTTAATATATCTAATTTGTTATTTACTTCTGCAAATCCTTTGTCCATTCTACTAAATCCTTCATTCATTTTATCATTAAAATCTATGAATTTTTTATCTACTTTATCAAATCTTTTATCAATTTCATCAAATTTTTTGTCCATTTTATTGAGTCTTTGATCCACTTTATTGAATCTTTTATCCATTTTGTCGAGTCTTTCATCCATTTTATCAAATCTTTCATCCATTTTGTCGAGTCTTTCATCCATTTTATCAAATCTTTCATCCATTTTATCAAATCTTTTGTCCATTTTATTGAATTTTTCATCTATTTTTTCAAATTTCTCATCTATTTTTTGAAAGTTTTTATTTATTTCAGAAAAATTTTTATTTATTTCAGAAAAGTTCTCTTTTAATATATCATAAAGTTCATTGTTTTCCATATTACATCCCTCCTCCTATAGAATATTTTAAGAATTATTTATATTTTTACATATTTTTTAATATCTATTTGAATAAAATTTATAATGATACAAATTACTCTTGAAAAAATATTATTTAGAAAAAACATTTATCTATACAAAAAGCATAGATAAATTATGTTTGTATTTTAACATAAATTTCTATGCTTTTCAAGTAATTCTGCATTATTTGTAATTAATTTTTAGGTCATTTTACTCTTCGTCTTCAAATTCTCCATCTTCGTCAACTTCTGGTAATTCTTCTCCTAAACTATCTTGGAAGGCTTTTGCAAAATTAGCCCTGACTTTTTGTTCAACGTCAGCTAAAATTTCTGGATTTTCTTTTAAGTATTTTTTAACATTTTCTCTACCTTGTCCAATTCTATTTCCATCATAACTAAACCATGAACCACTCTTTTCTATAATGTCCATATTTACGGCCATATCTAGTATATTTCCAGCTTTAGAAATTCCTTCTCCGTAAACTATGTCAAATTCAGCTTCTCTAAATGGTGGTGCAACTTTGTTTTTTATAACTTTTACTCTAACTCTGTTTCCTTTAACTTCACCATCTTGTTTGATATTTTCTATTTTTCTTATATCAAGTCTTACTGACGCATAGAATTTTAATGCTCTACCACCTGTTGTTGTTTCTGGATTTCCAAACATTACTCCTATTTTTTCTCTTAATTGGTTTATAAATATTAGTACTGTTTTTGTTTTATTAATAGCTCCAGCTAATTTTCTTAATGCTTGTGACATTAATCTTGCTTGAAGTCCCATATGAGAATCTCCCATGTCTCCATCAATTTCTGCTTTTGGAACTAATGCTGCAACAGAGTCTACTACTATTACATCTAATGCTCCACTTCTTATTAAACTTTCTGTTATTTCAAGAGCTTGTTCTCCTGTATCTGGTTGTGATACTATTAAATTATCTATATCTACACCTAATTTTTTTGCATATACTGGGTCTAATGCATGTTCTGCATCTATAAATGCTGCTTCTCCTCCCATTTTTTGTGCTTCTGCTACAACATGTAGTGCTAGTGTTGTTTTTCCTGATGATTCAGGTCCAAATACTTCTATAATTCTTCCTCTAGGAACTCCACCTATACCTAAAGCCATATCAAGGCTTAATGCTCCTGTTGGAATTGCTTCTATTTCCATTGCTTTAAATTCTCCAAGTTTCATTACTGAACCTTTTCCGAATTGTTTTTCTATTTGACTCATTGCTGCTTCTAGAGCTTTTTTCTTTTCTGTATTTTCTGACATTATTATTTCCTCCTTAAAATATTGAACTTTTGTTTGATATCTACTTTATATCACTAAACACTTGTTTTTGTCAATACATTTTTAAAATTTTTTTATTTATGCCAATCTTTTATATTGTAAAATTGATAAAACCAGTTTGGCTCTATAGTTCCAGCTAGTCCTGTACTATATGCAACTGTATATTTATTATTATATAAACTTAAATATGGCATTTCACTTTTGTAAATTTCTCCTAATCTTTTATAATCTTGTTTTAATTTTTCGTCATCTGTTGAGTTTTTTACTTCATTCATTATATTTGTAACTTCTTCGTTTGAATAATTTGCAAGGTTGTTACTTCCAAAGAATGTTGATAAATCTGGACTAACAGATAAATTTATACTACATAAAATCATATCATAATTTTTATTTGTTAAATAACTTTGATATTGGCTATCACTTGCTTTTATTAAATTTATTCTAAATCCTTGGTTTTCTAATTGTGTTTTTATGTTTTGTGCAACTGCTACTTTATTTGTGTCACTTGCTTTAACAACAAAATTTAGTGTAATTCTTTTTGTTCTATAATTTACTATTTTTTGCCAATATTTGTTTTTATAATTCCACCCATCATCTACTAATATTTGTTTTGCCTGTTCTAAGTTATATCCTGCACTTGCATCTTGTTCTTGATATATCCATGTTCCATAATCTAATGGAAAACTTGAAGTATAATATTTGTCTGAGTATACACTTGAAACAATATTTGATTTGTCTATTGAATAGCATATGGCTTTTCTGACATTCAGTTGAGATAACATGTCATTTTGTGTATTAAATGCTATAAAATCATGTTCTCTTCCTTTCATCTCTTTTGCTTGATATCCTATTGTTCCTATATATTCTTTTAGGTTACTATTTTGGGTGCTTACTAAATCTACACTTCCTGTTTTAAATGAATTGTATAGTTCTCCTACACTTGAATACGTTGTTATTGTTATTTTTTCTAATTTTAATTTATCTGCATCAGGATAATATTCATTTTTACTTAAAATTAACGTTGTATCTTGAACATCACTTACTTTATACATTCCAGTTCCTACTGGTACTATATCTGCTGAGAACTCTTTATCGCTATAATAATTGCTTGATAATATTGGAAATGTTAAATTATATTCAAAAAATGGTACTTCTTGGTCTAAAGTTATTCTTACAGTTACAGAATCCACTACTTCTACAGTTATTACATGTGCAACATTTGCTGAATATATTGTATCTGAATCTTTCAATCTGTCTATTGTAAATTTTACATCGTCTGCTGTAAATTTTTGCCCATCAGACCATTTTTTGTCATCTCTTAATTTGATTAGATATACTGTTTCATTTTGTTTTGCCCATTCTTTTGCTAAACATGCTTCTAATTTATAGTCTTTTGTTAATGTCATTAATGGTTCAAATATTATTTTTGAAACATCTTGTACATTTTTGTTTTTGCTTAATATTGGGTTTATGCTATCAAATGATGCTACTCCCAATTTTAATTCTTTTACTTCTATCTCTTCATCTTGTCTAGTTTCATATGTTATATTTTCTTTTTTTTGTTCTTCTTTTTTTATTTTTACAACTGCAAATATCATTATTACTATTGCGAATATAATAAAAATATATTTAAAGTACTTTGTTTTCATATAACAAACCTTCCTTCCTTACTCAGATTTAAGACAGACATAAAATAAAAATATTTTTTATGATAATATAATACATTATTTTCTATCTTTTTTCAAGTACTCATTTTCCTTTAAATTATATTTTTCATTTTTGTTTTGAAATTTTTTGATATTTTGAATTTTATTTTGTATTAATAAATGAATTTAATAAATTTTTGAAATTTTATAAAAATGTACTCTTTTGATTATAATTAAATAAATTGATAAAATATTATTGATATAGGATGTTTATATATTAACACGATTTTATGTAGAATGTCAAGAAAAATCGTTCGACAAATATCGACATTAATATATCTCTAATAACACCACACAGGGACAGCTTTAAAAGCTGTCCCTGTGATAAAGGATATACTCCTTTTACTAAAGAATTTGATTAAAAATAAATTTTGCTCTTTTGATTTCCTTTGCTGAAATAGTGTGTAGCAAAGCCATAAGCATTATGTCTAAACTTAACAGCTCCTACTCCGATCCGTACCACTTGCATTGTCTTGCTGCTGATACCAAAAACCTCACCATTCTGCTTAATGAAAACTGGATTTCCTGTCAAACTGTAGTCCCGCTTCGATGAAACGTTTTTTACTTTAATAGTTTGGTTTGTTTTTAAATTCCAGTACTTTAAGGTTTTGCTCTTGTTATTCCATTTCATTTTTGCAACTTTCTCATTATTTGAGTTGTACAAAAATGTATATGAATTTTTTACAACAACTCTTCCAGCATACGTTACGTTTGTATCCGTAGTGGGGTTTGCTGTATTGTCAACTTTGGCCATTGCAACTTTTATTTTTACGTCATCCAATTTCAAAGCCTGCTGCATTGCGCTGGAACCTTCAATGGTATACCCTATCAGCAACTTTTTATCATTGTTAGATTTAGTTTCTATTGCATCTTTTACGTTTGACGCAATCTTGATGAGCTTTACACTGGACTCTGTCTTTTGCAAGTCATAATTCCAAATATATAAGTCACCATTGTCCTTTCTAACATAGCACGTATTATTTGCATCCTGAGATGCCCACTTGTTATTCTTATCTGAAAGAGTATATGCCTTGACAATGTTGCCATTTTGCATAATCAGTAACATTACCTTTCCATTTTGAAAGTTTAAATACTGAGTTTCAGATGCATTTGCAGAGTTTGTGAAACTAGAAATTTTGCCATTCATGTCATAATAACCAGCCACAATTCCATTAACCTTGTATATAAATCTGGCATTAACAGCCACCGTATTAAGGTTAAGATTTGTTTTGTTTGAAGTCGCCCATGATTTGATTTCTCCATTAGGATATCTAATATAAACAACTCCATTACTCTCTGCAATTTCGCTTACAGTCTGTCCAATGGACAAAGGGTAAGTGTTGATTCCATCATTGTAGAATACAATATCATTTCCAACCATGTAGGCACCAATCTTATTGTTTGACGTGTTATTGCCATTGTTGTTGCTGTTGTTACCATTGTTGCCGTTGTTGTTATTATTAGTAATTCCAAGTTTTTGTTTTACCTCACTATCTGTAAGGTAATTATACCTAGTTTTACCTGAATAATATCCGTCCTCCTTTATTTCGTCGACTCCATATGCAATTGGTACGCTATCGCCATTTTTTCCCTGATACTTGTACGAATACAAATATAAGGTGCCATTAAGCCAGAGTACATACGTCGCACCATTTTCGTCAACTGCTGCCGCTGTTGCAACATTCATTCCATTGATAGGAATATCCTCATTTCCTACTTTTTCATTTACTGCTGCATTAGAAACCTGAATTGTGATGTTTCCCAATGTCTTCGGCTCTTCATTGTTTCTTGCAACAACAACATTAGTCGCTGCATACACAGTTGTTGTGTTAGGAACTGCTGCTACTAACATCAGTACAGCTAATAAGACTGCACCAAACCGCTTTGCTACTGTTGTTTTTTTGTTTCTTCTTTTTGTCATAATCTTTTCCTCCTATTTGACAATTTTTTCAAGGTACAAATTCTTTAGGTTAGTCCTATAAAATCTAGAACTCTATTACCCTTTACATAACTATTATACCATAATTTAAATTCAAAATCAAATTTTACCAAAAAATAGTATAAAATATTAATATTATAAAAGTTGTATAATTTTCCTAATATACAAAATAAAGAAAAACATTTATTATTAATGTTTTTCTTTACCATAAATTATATAATTTTTTTATTTTATTTTTTTATATTTTATATAAGAAACTAACGCACCAGCTATAGCTATAATTATTGCAACTATTGTTGTACCTTTTGCCATACCTGCATATGGTAATTTGCTTGAAGATGTTGTTTTATCTCCTGTAGAATTACTTCCTTTTGTGCTAGTATCTTTGCCATTGTTTGTTGATGTTCCATTGTTATTTGATCCATTATTATTTGATCCGCTGTTTCCATTGTTGCTTGATCCATTATTATTTGATTCACTGTTTCCATTGTTGTTTGATCCGTTATTATTTGATCCACTGTTTCCATTGTTGCTTGATCCGTTATTATTTGATCCGCTGTTTCCGTTGTTGCTTGAACCATTGTTATTTGTTCCGCTGTTTCCCTTGTTGCTTGAACCATTATTATTTGTTCCGCTGTTTCCATTGTTGTTTGAACCACTGTTATTTGTTCCGCTGTTTCCATTATTATTTGAACCATTGTTATTTGTTGTTTCTTGTTTTGTTCCTGTTAATTCAAATACTTCTGCATCATATACTTTTGTACCATCTTGTTTTATTAATTGAACCCACACTACAAAATTTTTACTTCCAGAAAAACTTGATAAGTTTACATTAAAACTGTTGTCTGTAGTTTGATTCCACGTTTCTTTGTAATCAGGTAATAAATAAATTATTGTTGACTTAGCTTCATCTGCTCTTTGGCTTCTGCAATTAGTAACATTAGTTCCATATAAATTTTTATAATATATTTGTGTTGATAAGTACTCATCATACAATTTTTCTGTTTTTGCTGCTTCATACATATTAAATGCTTGAATTACTCTTAATTCATCTTCTAATTGTTTTATTTTTTTATATGTACTGTTGTCCATTTCATTTACTTGATAATATAAACTGTAACCTGTTATTTGGTTTGCTATCTTAATTGAACCTTTTTCATTTGAAATAAATGTTGATATTTGAATTTCATCCCTTACATCTAATGTTTTTGAATAAGCCATTGTACTTGTTGCTGTTAGCATTATTATTGCTACTAATATTATGCTTAAAATGTTTTTTAAATTTTTCATTTTTAAACCCCCATTTAATTTTATTTAATTAACATAATTATTATAGCATACATTTTTTAAAAATGGAAGTATTTGCATGATTTTTTTGTAAATTTTGTCATTTTTTCTTAAATTTTTATAAAACTACTAATACATTATAAACTAAATTGGTTGCCATACATAAAATAATTCCACAAACTGTTGGGATTGCAAATGAAACTAACATCCATTTCCAATTTCCAGTCTCTTTTTTTATAGTTAATAATGTAGTAGCACATGGAAAATGTAAGATTGTAAAAAGCATAACATTTATTGCAGTAAGCATCGTCCATCCATTTTGAATTAGAATCTGACCTATTTGTACAGTGTCTTCTATATTTACTAATGTTCCACCTTTTAAATAGCACATTAAGATTATTGGTAATACTATCTCATTTGCTGGAATTCCTAAAATAAATGCTGTTAAAATATATCCATCTAATCCCATTAATTGAGCAAAAGGATTTAAGAAATTTGCAATTATGGATAATAGGCTTTTTCCATCAATTCCTATATTTGCAAGTAACCATATAACAAGTCCTGCTGGTGCTGCAACTGATATTGCTCTTCCTAAAACAAATAATGTCCTATCAAATATTGAACGTACTAATATTTTTCCAAATTGTGGTTTTCTGTATGGTGGTAATTCTAATACCATTGATGATGGCATTCCTTTTAAAATTGTTTTTGATAAAATTTTTGATATTATTAATGTTAAAAATATTCCAAATATTATAACAATTACTACTGCTAGTGTTGATAGTACAGATGCAAAGATTTTATTGCTACCTGCAAATGCTCCTGCTATAAAAATAGTTGCTATTGTTATTAAAAATGGAAATCGTCCATTACATGGTACAAAATTGTTTGTTATTATTGCAATTAATCTTTCTCTTGGTGAATCTATAATTCGACATCCTGTTACTCCACATGCATTACATCCAAATCCCATGCACATTGTTATCATTTGTTTTCCACTACAACATGCTTTTTTAAAAAATCCATCCATATTAAATGCTATTCTTGGAAGATAGCCTAAATCTTCTAATATTGTAAATAATGGAAAAAATATTGCCATTGGTGGTAACATTACAGCAATAATCCATGTTAATGTTTGATATATTCCATTTATTAACAAGTTTGAAATCCATGTTGGACAATGTATGTATTTTGCTAATGCAATTAATTTATCCTGTATCCAGTTAAAAATATTAAATAATATTTCTGATGGATAATTTGCTCCAACTATTGTTATCCAAAATATTATTCCTAAAAATAATATCATTATTGGTATTCCAAACATTTTGGATGTTAATATTTTATCTATTTTTCTATCCTTTTCTTTATAATCTGTATTTTCAAAAGTACATACTTCTTTTGTTACATCTTCTGCTCTTTTCATAATATCTGATACAATTTTGTCTTTAAAATTTTTTGAGGTAATTTTTCTTTTTTCTAGTTTTTGTTTTGTTTCTGTTACTGATTGTTTAATTTCTTGTTCTTCTAAATCTAGTTCAAAATTTTCTGTAATTGATTTTAATATTTTTTCTTCTCCATCTATGAGCTTAATTGCAATCCATCTATACATTTTTTTTGAAATTTCTTTTTCTTCTATTAATAATTTATTTTGAACACTTCTTTTCTCTCTGTTTTTTTCATCTTCTATTTTTCTTGACAATACTGTTATATTTTGTTCTATTTCTGGCATATATTTAACTTCTTTTGCACATGGTTTTATTTCACCTTCGCAAACTTTATATATTGTATCTTTTAAATTTTCTAACGTATTTTTATCCCTTGCAATAGTTCCAACAACAGGCACTCCTAATAATTCTTCTAACTTTTTTAAATTTACTTTTATTTTTTTCTTTTCCGCTTCATCTAATAAATTTACACAAACTATTATATTATCTGTTATTTCCATAATTTGAAATACTAAATTTAAATTTCTTTCCAAACATGTACTATCAACTACAATTACTGTTGCATCTGGATTTCCAAAACATATGTAATCTCTTGCAATTTCTTCTTCTTCTGAGTTTGACATTATTGAATATGTACCAGGAATATCTACAAAAGTGAATTCTATTCCTTTAATTATTGACTTTCCTGTTGCATTTGCTACTGTTTTTCCTGTCCAATTTCCTGTGTGTTGGTGCATTCCGGTTAGATTATTAAATATTGTTGATTTTCCAACATTAGGATTTCCTGCTAGTGCTATTGTGTATGTATTTTTCACAAGCTCACCACCTTAAATATTTTATTAAAATATATGCTTTAATTTTGAGCTTATGAATTCTATTATTTATCTAAAAACTTTTCTAATTTTTCTTTTACTTCTTGAGTAGAAACTAACTTTAATATTTCCTCTGCTAATATTTGACACTTACTATAATCTAAACTTGTTATTAATTTTCTTGCTTTTAAAATTTTATTTGCATTCATAGAAAATTCATCAAGTCCTAGTCCTATTAAAAGTGGAATAAATTTGATGTCACCTGCCGCTTCTCCACACATACCACATAAAATTTCATTTTTATGTGCTCCATCTATTGCAGATTTTATTAGACGTATTACTGCTGGATTAAAATGTGTATATAAATTTGCTACTTTTTCATTACCTCTTTCAACTGCAATTGTATATTGAATTAGGTCATTTGTTCCTATACTAAAAAAGTCACACTCTTTTGCAAATTCTTCTGCCATTATTGCAGAAGATGGTATTTCTATCATAATACCTATTTTTATATTTTCATTATATTTTATTCTTTTTGCTTTTAAATCTTTTTTTACTTCTTCTATAATTTCTTTTGATTTTCGTAATTCTTCAATTGATGAAATCATTGGAAGCATTATTGATATTTCTCCATATGCACTTGCTCTTAGTATTGCTCTTAATTGTACTTTAAACAAATCTATATTATCTAAGCAGACTCGTATTGCTCTATACCCTAAAAATGGATTTTCTTCTTTTGGAAGTTTCATATATTTTAAATCTTTGTCTCCACCAATATCTAAAGTTCTTATTACTACTGTTTTGTTTTCCAAATTTTCAGCTATTTTTTTGTATACTTTAAATTGTTCTTCTTCTGTTGGAAAATCTTTTGCATCCATATATATAAATTCACTTCTTAATAGTCCTACTCCTTCTGCTGTATTTTCTAATATAATTGGTATATCTTGTTCTCTTCCGATATTTGCCAATAATTCAACTTGATGTCCATCTTTTGTTATTGCTTTTTGATTTTTATATTTTTCTAATTCTTGTTTTTCTTGTTTTTGTTTTTCTTTTCTTTGTTTTAATTCTTTCTTTTCTGTTTCTGTTGGATTTAAATATATTTCTCCTGTTGTTCCATTTAATGCTATATAGTCATTTTCTTTTATGTTTTCAAAAATATGCTTTATTCCTACTATTGCTGGAATTTCATGTGTTCTTGCCATTATTGCCATATGTGAATTTACTCCACCTATTTCTGTGATAATTCCAGATACATTTTTTAAATTTAATCTTGCTGTGTCTGATGTTGCTAGTTCTTTTGCTACTAATATGGTATTTTGTGGTAAGTTTGATAAATCTACTTCTTGTAATTTCAATAATTTTGATAATATTCTTTTTTTCATATCTTCTATGTCTCTACTTCTTGCAGACATGTATGGATCGTCCATTTCTTCAAATGTTTTTATTATCTTGTTTAGCCCTATTTCTACGGCATATGAGCTATTACATTTTTCTTGTTCTATTATTTTGATTGTTTCTTCTATTAGGCTTGGGTCTTGTAATATCATTAAATATGCTTGCATTATTTCTTTTTCTGTTCCTGAGATGTTTTGGATTAAATTTTCTATTTCACTTTCGACTTTTTTTATTGCATTATGAATTTTTTGTTTTTCTGCTGAGGTATCTTTAATTTTTTGCTTTTCTATTTTTATTTCGTTTTCTTTTAAAATTACTACTTTTCCAAGTCCTATTCCTTCTGAAATTCCCTTTCCAACAAGCATATAATTACCTTCTTTCTAAATATATTATCCAATATTATTTTCTAAAAAACTTTTAACTTCTTCTAATGCCTTGTCTTCATTTTCTCCGTCACATATAATCTCTAATTCGGTTTTATATTTAATACCTGCTGACATAATCATAAGCGGTGACTTAGCATCTATTAATTTTCCATTTACAATTAAATTTATGCTACATTTATATTTCATTGCAAGTTTTGCAAGTTCTGTTGCAGGTCTTGCATGAAGTCCTGTTTCATTTTCTATGACTATATTTGCTTTTTTCATTTTATTACCCTCTTTCTTTAGATTATTTTTCCCAAACATTTTTCTTTAATGCTGCCATAATTCCCATTGCTATAACTGATCCAATTGCAAGTGCTACAACATACCAGAACCAATTTCCTATTAATGGTAATACGAAAATTCCTCCATGTGGTGCCATTAATGTACAGTTAAATGCCATAGATAATGCTCCTGAAACTGCTGATCCTACTATACATGATGGTAATACACGAATTGGATCTGCTGATGCAAATGGTATTGCTCCTTCTGATATAAAAGATAGTCCCATTACATAATTTAATAAGCCTGCTTGTCTTTCTTTTTTTGGTAATTTTTTTGGAAAGAATGTTGCTAAAAGTGCTATTGCAAGTGGTGCTACCATTCCTCCTATCATAACTGCTGCCATTATTTCATAATGTCCTTCTGCTAACATTCCTGTTCCAAATGTATATGCAGCTTTGTTAACAGGTCCACCTAAATCAACTGACATCATTCCTGCAAGTATTGCTCCTAATATTACTTTGTTCACTTCACTCATTGATGATAAGAAATTGTTTAATCCTGTGTTGATTGCTGATACAAATGGATTTATTAATAACATTATTAATCCAATTAGTAATACTCCTGCAACCGGATAAATTAAAATTGTTCTTATTCCTTCAAGGCTTTTTGGCATAAAGCTAAATAATTTTTTCAAAAATAGTACTACATATCCACCTATGAAACCTGCTAGCAATGCTCCTAAAAATCCTGAACTTACTAATACTTCTTCTGGATTTCCTAGTGATGTAAATGTTGTTCCTACTTTACTTAATGCTCCACCTACAAAACCAACTACTAATCCTGGTCTGTCTGCAATACTCATTGCTATATATCCAGATAGTATTACTAGCATAAAGTCAAATGCCATTCCACCTACTGTTTTAAAAAATGCTGCAACTGGTGTATTCATACCAAAATTTGATGGGTTTATTGAGTAGTCATCTAATAAAAATGCTATTGCTATTAAAATTCCTCCACCTACTACAAATGGTAACATATGAGTTACACCATTCATTAGGTGGTTGTATATATTTCCTTTTGGCTTGTCTAGTTCTACTTTTTCTCTTTTATTTCCTTCATGGTGATATATTGGTATTTTATTTTCTTCATTTAGGGCTTTTTCTATTAATTCTTTTGGTTTTCTAATTCCATCTGAAACTCCTGCTCTTATTATTCTTTTTCCATCAAATCTTGATAAATCAACTTTGACGTCTGCTGCTATTATTATTGCTTTTGCATTTCTGATTTCTTCTTCTGTAAGTTCGTTTTTTACTCCAGATTGACCTTGTGTTTCTACCTTTATTGGGTGTCCTAGCTCTTTTCCCATCTGTTCTAGGCTTTCTGCTGCCATGTAAGTATGTGCTATTCCTGTTGGACATCCTGTTATTCCTAGTAGTTCGTATCCTTTATTTTTTTCTGTTTCATTGATTTGTGTTTTATTGTTTTTTTCTGAGCTATTATTATTTTCAGTAATATTATTATTTGAGCTTTTTGTTTTTTCTTCATCTGCTTCGTCTATTATTTTTAGAAATTCTTCTTTTGTTTTTGCATTTAATAATTTTTTTCTAAATTTTTCATCCATTAACAAAGCTGATAAACGACTTAATACTTCAAGATGTAAATTGTCTTTACTATTTGGTGCTGCAATTAAAAATAGTAGTTTTATTGGTTTTCCGTCTAATGAATCAAAATCTACTCCTTCTGGTATTACCATTGCTACAAGTCCTGGTTCTGATATACTTTCTCCTTTTCCATGTGGTATGGCTATTTCTTCTCCAACGCCTGTTGAGCCTTCTTCTTCTCTTTTCATTACTAATTTTAAATATTCATCTTTGTTATTTATGTTTCCATTGTATTGCATTAATTCTACTGCTTTTTCTATTACATCTTTTTTGTTTGTTGCTTTTACATTTAAGTCTATTGCTTCTTTTGTAAGCAAATCTGTAATTTTCATAACTTTTTATTCCTTTCTAAAAGCACAAAATTTGTTCATAAATAATTAAATTACCACATTTAAGATTTATTTATTTTTGAATTTTTTGTACTTATTTTTAGTTTACTTATAAATATTTTTTATTTAAAATTTTTAAGATTCTCTTCAATTTTTTCTTTGGTTGCTAAAAAGATAGAATTTGTTGTTGCAGTTGCTGCTGCTACACCCATTTGAAGTGTTTTTTCATAATTATTAAACATTTCATGTCCTGCTAAAAAGCCTGCAACCATTGAATCTCCTGCTCCTACTGTATTAATAGCATCTTTTGTATTTAATGCGTTAATTTTATATGAATATCCATTTTCATCTAAAAGTACTGCTCCTTTACTTCCCATTGAAATTATTACGTTTTGTGCTCCTTTTTCTTGTAATTTTTTTGCATATTCTAATGCTTGGTCTTTATTTCCTATTTTTGTATTAAAAATTTCTTCTAGTTCTTGTTGATTTGGTTTTATTAGATATGGTTTATACTTTAATGTTTTTAGTAGTAACTCTCCTGTTGAATCTACTATAATTTTAATATTTTTATTTTTTAGCTTTTGACAAATTGTTTCATATATATTACTTGATATACCATTTGGTACACTTCCTGATAATACTAAAGAATCTTTATCTTCTATTCTTTCCAATTTTTTATATAATAATTCAATATATTTTTCTTCTATATAAGGTCCTTTTGCATTTATGGCTGTTTCTTGGGTTTCTTCTAATATTTTTATATTTATTCTTGAATTTTCATTTTCTATTTTTATAAAGTCTGTTTTTACGCCATATTTTTGTACTTGTTTTTCTATTTCTTCGCCTATAAATCCTGCTATAAATCCCATTGCTGTTGTTTCTTGTTCAAGTACTTTTAGTACTATTGATACATTTATTCCTTTTCCACCTGGATAGATGTATTCTTTTGGACTTTTATTTATTTTTCCAATTTTGAGATTTTGCATTTTTATTACATAGTCTAATGCTGGATTGAATGTTATTGTATATATCATGTTTTCCCCCTTTTTGAGACATGTGGGACGGTGCTTTTTTGTCTCATTTTTGTGTCGAATTTTGTCATTTTGTTTTTTATTTATTTTTTCTTTTGTTTTAAATATTTCCAAAAAATAAAAAGAATATTCATTTTCGAATATTCTTTTTGTTTTTTATATTTAATAGACTTATGTGTTTTTTTGGTTTTATAAAGCTTTTTTGTTATATCAGATAATCTATTGTTGATATTAAGCAAATTAATTGCTGTATAAATATACAGAACTTTTTTCGTTTTGTTATGGTTATTAGAACAAGTTTATTTACTTTTTATATACATACTTTTTATTGAACTTGCAATAGTAACTGTTGTGGCTATTGCCTTATTTGTAGCATTGGTTGTTACGATGAGAAAATTAGACAACGAAAAAAACACATCTCTGTTGGATTGTTAGAGATGTATTCTTTATAAAAAATTCTTTGAACGATACGCCACATTTCTGTGGTATCTCATCTTTCTATGATTATTATACTCAAAATATATAAAAAAGTCAATAATTTATAAATTTTTTGATCAATTATTATCTTAATTTTGCATATAATGTTTATATAAATATAAAAACTTCTTTTTATATTTTTAAACGAAAATTTGTTTCTTTTATATTGATTTATTTTAAATTCTATGTTATACTAGCTGACATAGGAAATGAACATAGTAGTAGATATGTGTTGCCACTGCACTCGATAACTTTTGTTATCAGAAAGTGAGGTGGTGTTTATGGGTTTTATACTTTTTTTAATATATGCCTTAATGGTATCAGCAACAATAAACGTAACCTTATTAACGATTTTATACATAAAATATGTAAATTCAATTATAGATAAGGAATAAAAATAACAACACATTCCACTATGCCAATATTGCGAATGTGTTGTTATACTTTTATGTAGTGGTAACCGCATTCACTGCGGTTATTCATTTCCTATATTTATTATACACAGATAAATATAAAATGTCAAATATATTTCTAAAATGATTGGTACCGATGGTGGGACTCGAACCCACATGGTTTCCCGCACGATTTTGAGTCGTGTGCGTCTACCAATTCCGCCACATCGGCATAAATATTTGTTAAATTGTATAAGCTTTTTGCTTAATTATATTAACATATATTTAATTAAAAGTCTAGTAAAACCAAATAAAAAATGCAAATTTTTTTAAATTTGCATTTTTGTTATAATTAATTACAAAATTAATTTTCATTATCTTCTTGTTCTAAATCTGCTAGATCAACAATCTCATAATCAAAAACCGTAACCTTTTTAATCTCAAAATCTGAAAAATCATCTTGTTCATTATCAAAACTCATAATATTAAAAGATTTCTGATCCAACATTCTTAAATGTAATTTTGAAGTATCAATAATCATTTTAGTTGAAAGGTCCATTCCAACTGGTAATGTCTTATTTTGATTATCATAGAAAATTATATTTGTAAATCCTATTCCTTTTGTACCCTCTTTAATGTGAAGCTTGTATAAATTTATATTATTTCCATATGCCATAGAGGCTTCTTTCATTTCATTTTCAGGATTTATATTAAATACATTGATTCCTTTATTGTTCAAGATGTTTTCATTAATCGCCTTATATACAGGCAAGGATTCTGGAATTACGCCTTTTTCAAGTGCTTTTGTTATATTTTGTATTATTGATTGCAAAACTAATTTAAATCCTATTTGTTTAGTGTTTTTATTTACTTCCAATATATTAAATTTGTCTTTTGGTAATTCTCTATGCTTTTTATTGTTTATTTTTCTTATTTTTGTAGTATCTTGTATAACATTTCCAAATATGTCATACTCTTCTTCGTCTAAAGATTTTAATTCTTTTGCTTCTGCTTTTAAATCTTTTAGGCTTTTTTCTATTTCTTCTGGAAGTATATTGTTTGTTTTTATTTTGTTTAATACTTCAACTAGATTTGTTGTTACAATATAAACACTGTCTGTATCTTCTTTTGTTAAATTTTTTCTTTGTATTTTGTCTAATTTTTTTCCAAATTCTTCTAGGTCATCTTCATAATTAAATGTTTTTTCTATTCTCTTTATTACATTTACTTCTTCTTGTTCTCCTTCTGGCAAGACATCCATTTCGTCCTTATTACTGTATTTCCAGAATTCAAATATGCTTTTTTTATGGCTATCTATTTCTTCAATGTATTTTGATGCATTTTCTATTTTTTTAGCTAAGTTTTTAGTTTTTAGTTTTAGAGCATTTATATCCATTAAAAGATTTTTCATCTGATTTTCTAGCTCTTCTAATTCTTTGTAGCTTGTTATTAATTCTTCTAGTGTATATATTTTTTTTATTGGTATTCTTTTCTTCTCTCTTTTTGTTGACTCAGATGTTTGTACTGGTTCTGCTTGTTGATTTTCTTCTACTATTTCTTCTTCTACCTCTGTTTTTATGCCTTTATTGCTTTTTTTGCTATATTTGAAATAGTATTTTACTTTTCCAAAAAATGATTTTTTGCACTCTAAAAATGTTGATATTTGCTTTTCTTTTGCTAAATATTCGATTTCTTGTGTTGCTACTAATTCTTGTAATTTTTTTATTCTTTTATTATATGCTCTGATTTTACTTTTTACTTCTTTTCTTCTTTTTAATCCTATTTTATATTGTTCCCTTATAAATTCTACCATATGTTTGTATTCTATTTTTTGGTCATCTAAGTAGAATTCTAGTTTTCCTTCATTGTTTATGTTTGTTTCAAAGTTATAATAATTTGGTATTTCTGTTTGTAATATAAATAGTGCTTTTACAAGTTTATAAAATTCACTTGCTTCTGCTTCATTATTTAATTGGATTTTGTATGTAGTTTTTATTTTTTCATATACATTTGTTTCTCCAATAATTTGAACAGTCATTTCATTTTTCTTGTCATATACTTCATATATTAATGGCCAGTCTTTTGTAAATAACCATAAATAGTTTTCTATATCTTCAAACTCAGATTTTTTTAAATATTTATTTGAATATTTTACATTGCTTACTGGCACAAATACTTTTCCTACTCTTTTGTTTTCTATTTGTCTTTTTAATAAATAGAAAAATGTTGAGTAATCTGTGTCTTCTGTTGGTACTATCATAAAATATTTGTCTGTATTTTCTGAGTAATATATTTGCCATAAATAGTTTCCTTGGAATTTTACTTTGAATGGAATTTCTCTATTTAACTTAGTTTGTTCATTTTCAACATTTTCTATTTCTTCAATACTTACATTTTTTAGCATGTTTAAAAATGTTGTATGTTTTATTAAGTTTTCTTCATTTTTGTTGTCTAAATATTCACACAATGGCCTTGCTTTTTGATATTTTTCATTTAAATCTGTTAGTCTATTTGTTGGTGATAACAATATTTGTATGTCTTTTACATCTATGTATCTGTATTGTCTATATTGTTTTTCATCATAAAATCTTGAAACTCTGAATTCTAGTGGTTCAAATTTTTTTAAGTTTTGTGGTATTTTGTCTAAGTCTAGCCCTAAATATTCAAGTTTATCTGATATTCCTTCTATTATTTCTTTCTTTTTTCTAGGCAATTTTATATCTCCTTCCACAATTACTAAACTTTATTTGATATTTAATTGAATTTTTCTATTTTATAATATCATAAAAACTTTCAAATGAATATCCTTGTTGTTGTAAATATTCTATTACTTTTGGTAATGTTTCTGCTGTTATTTTTTTTGCTTGTGCATCATGCATTAAAATTACTAAACTATTTTTTCCTTCTGTTGTCTTTTGTAAATTATCCATTAAATATTCTTCTGTTGGATTTACTTTTTCTGAATCTCCTGTTAATGAGTTCCAATCTATATGTAAAATGTCATTTTGTTCTAATAAGGTTATTGCCTGTTTTTTTAGTTCTGCATATTTACCACCTACTGAACCTCCTGGAAATCTAAATAAATGTGAATTGTATTCTGGCACATTTATTGTTTTTGCTACAATTTGATTACATTGATTAAATTCATTTAAAACTTGTTCTGGTGACTGATATATTTCTGAGTATTTATGTGAATATCCATGGTTTGCTATATAGTGGCCTTCATTATATATTCTGTTTGTTGTTTCTGGAAATATTTCTACTTGACTTCCTAATACAAAAAATGTTGCTTTTATATTGTTTTGCTTTAATATGTCTAGTATTTGATGTGTGTTATTTGATGGTCCGTCATCAAATGTTAGATATGCCACTTTTTTGTCTGTATGATATATATTTTTCAAGTTTTCTTTTCCTTGCTCTGTTAATTTTGGAATTTTAGCTTGTCTTTCTATCTCTTTTTGTTTTTCTTCTTCCTGTTGTTTTTGCTTATATTCTATAATTTGTTTTGCAAACTCTTTTGATTTTTCTACTCTTTTTGTTGTGTCTACTAGATAATAAATTGACATGCATAATGTTATAATAATGGCTATAATTGCTATTACTATAAATGTTATCCTTTTTTTATCAACATATTTTTTCATGCTATAAATATTATAGCCTTCGTATTGGTCTTTGTTTTGAAATATTCCCATTTAAATTCCTCTTTTATTTTTTCATTGCTTGTTTTATATATTCAATTTCTTCTTCTGCATTTAGTCTCATGAATATTGGTTCACCTTTTTCTATTACTTTTATATTTTTTATTTTGTCATATTCTTTTAGGCTCTCCCATGTTTTTAAAGATTCGTCTGTAATTCCTATTTGTCTTAATATATTTTCAGATGTTTCGTTCATAAATGGTTTTATTAATATTGCTATTTTTCTTAAATTTTCTATTAGATGATACATTGATGATTTTAATTTTTCAGTTTGTTCTTCTTTTGCTAGTTGCCATGGCATTGTTTCATCTATATATTTATTTGTTCTTGATACAAGTGTCCAAATTTCTTGAATTGAGTTTGCAATTTCAAAGTTTTCAAATAATTTTTCAAATTTTTCTATTTGCTCTTTGCATGCATTTTCTAAGCTCTCATCAACTTCGTTTGGTGTTCCATTATATTCTGGTACTTGTCCATTAAAATATTTGTTGACCATTGATACGGTTCTGTTTAATAAATTGCTTAAGTCATTACATAAGTCAAAGTTGTATCTTTCAACAAATTCTTCTGGTGAGAATAATCCGTCTTGAGATGTTGGCATTTCTCTTAATAAGAAGTATTTTGTTGCATCTAATCCATATCTATCTATTAAATCTTCTGGATATATTACATTTCCTTTTGATTTGCTCATTTTTCCGTCTTTCATTGTTATCCAGTTATGAACAAATATTGTTTTTGGTAATGGTAAATCTAGTGCCATTAAGAAAATTGGCCAATATATTAAGTGAAATCTTGCAATATCTTTTCCTACAACATGAACATTTGCTGGCCAGAATTTTTTGAATAGTGTTTCGTCATCTGACATGTATCCTAGTGCTGTAATGTAGTTTGTTAATGCGTCTACCCATACATATATTACATGTTTTGGATCTTTTAAAACTTTTATTCCCCAGTCAAATGATGTTCTTGTTACACATAAATCCTCTAGTCCTGGGTTAATAAAGTTGTTTATCATTTCTTGTTTTCTGTATTCTGGTTTGATGAAGTCTGGATGTTCATCATAGTATTTTAAAAGTCTGTCTGTGTATTTTTTCATGTTAAAGAAATATGCTTCTTCTTTCATTGGTACTACTTCTCTACCACAGTCTGGGCATTTTCCATCAACTAATTGTGTTTGTGTGAAAAATGTTTCACATGGTATACAGTAAAGCCCTTCATATTCACCTTTGTAGATGTCTCCTTGTTCCATGAATTTGTCAAATATTTTTTGAACTGTTTTTTCATGTCTTTCGTCTGTTGTTCTTATAAAGTCATCATATTGTATATCCATTTTTGCCCATAGTTCTTTTGCCATTTTGGCCATTTTGTCTACGTATTGTTGTGGTGTTTCTCCTTCTTCTTTTGCTTTTATTTCTATTTTTTGTCCATGTTCATCTGTTCCTGTTAACATGAAACATTCTTTTCCTTTTAATTTATTATATCTTTTTAGTGTGTCTGCTACTACTGTTGAGTATGCTGTTCCTATGTGGAATTTTCCGCTTGGATAGTATATTGGTGTTGTTACATAAAATGTTTCTTTCATTTAACCTCTTCCTTCCTTTTTTAGGGTGTGTTGTTTGAAATTTGTGTTTTTGACTTTTCCCTTTTTCTCTTATTTTTTCCTACTTATGTTATCACATTTTTAGTGGTTTGTCTAGATTTTTTGAGACATTTAGGATAGTCTTAATCTGTAAATTGTAATCCGAATTACTTTTGTCTATTAATCTTTTTATTTTTAAATATTTATAGCCATGCAATTGTCTTATTAATTGCATGGCTATATATTAATATAATTTTATGTTGATTTCTAAAAAAGTTTTCAACAAGTTTTGAGATTCACATGATAAAATAGGCTATTTTATGGGTTTATTCTCTTTTAAATATGGATATCCTTCATTTAGATTATTATTTTGTTCATAAGCATCCCCTAAAGTTTGTGCTAAACTTTTTAATTCTTCTGCTGTTTTTCCTATTATTGAATCTGATAGTCCCGTAGTTTCTTCATAACCTACTCCTTTAATGCCACTTGTATTCAAATAATAACAATTTTTACATTGAGATGTTTTTTGCATTGTTCCAAATAATGTTCCATAATTTTTAGAAGAACTATTATATATTATTTTTCCAATAGAATATGAATTTTCTATATAATTTTCTAAAGTTCCACATAGTCCTCCAAAATTATTTTTGCCATTGATTTCTCCAAAATTATAACAACTATATATTTTAGAATCATTTTTTACTACATCTCCACTAATTCCACCAACTACATTTTCTCCAATAATTTTTCCTTTATTAAAACAATATTCTACACTAGAATTTGTACTTATTCTACCTGTAATTCCTCCAACATATTGGAATCCATTAACAATTCCATAATTATAACATTTGCTAACTTTAATATTATCAAAAACATTTTGGTCTGTTGCAAGAGATATAGCTCCGCAAATTCCTCCAATATATCTTCCGTCTAAATTGTCTTGTATATTATAATTTGACTTTATCTCTGCAATATTTCCACACTCTTCAATATTTCCAGTATTAAAACCACATATCCCCCCTAGAAATGCCTCTCCTGTTGCTGAAATATTTTCTGTTCTTGTTTCTTCTATTTTTCCTTCATTATAGCATTTTTTTATATTATAATAGTTTAGGCCAGTTATTCCTCCTATCATTTTATAAACTCCATTTACTTCAGCTTTATTTGTGCAATTAATTATTTCTGAATATTTATAATTACATCCAACTATTCCACCTATTTGTCCATTTTGCTCTTTATTATAATCTTCATTTATTTGTCCATAATTGGTACAATTAGATACTGAAACAATATTATCTTGTTTTCCCTCTGAGTCTCCTGCTATGCCTCCTACTTGACAATTTCCAGTTATTTTTCCATAATTAGTGCAATTAGATATGCTTCCTCCTAAGTTATAACCACATATACCACCACATAATTTTTTCTTTGACATTACTTCACTTTTATTAATACAATTTATTAATTGTGCATGTGAATTGTTATATCCACAAATTCCTCCTATAAGCGTTCCATATGTGTTTCCAGTTCCAATTATTTTTGCATTTTGTGAAGTACAATTTGAAATTATCCCATAATTTCTTCCTGCTATAGAACCTATACTTCTAAAACCTTCTATATATGCATTATCAATAATTATATTTTTTACATTTCCTTGTGCTTTTATATTTGATATTAATCCTACTTCACTATTTTCTGTTTTTATATATAAATTTTTTATATTGTATCCATTTCCATCAAGAGTTCCATTAAAATTTGCTATTGGTTCAAAACTTTCGCCTTCTTGTAATTGTCCATTTTCTTTATTAAAAATAGTTCCAAAATCAATATCATTTATAATATATATTATTTTATTAGAAAAATCTTCCCCATTTTTAGATTGGTTTGATAATTCTTTTAGTCCCTTATAATTGGTTATAAAAATTAAATTTTTATCGCTATTAATTATTCCTTGTTCACTCTGTTCTTTTGTTATTGTTCCATTTTCTATTAATACATCATTTATAGATTTATTATTAGAAGACATTTCTATTTCTAATTTTGCTAGTTCGATTTTTTCTTCTAGCTGGCTAGTTTTATATTTAGTCGCTGCTTCATTTGCTTTGCTAAATATCCCCTTATTTGTCAAATTTGATAATGTTATTCCTGATAATACTAATAAAATAATGATTGTTACTATAAGTGCTATTAATGTTATGCCTTTTTTTTCTTTCGACTTTTGTACTTTCATCTTTTTTCTCCCCCTCTAAAGATATATTTGGTTAATTTTGCTTATGTGTATTGTTAATACACACTATAACATAAAACTTATTATAAAATCAATAGATAAATAAATATTTTTTATTTTGGAGGTCTTATAAATGAAAAAATTTAATGATTACAGAAATATAATTGGTCCTTTAGTTAAAGAACATAGAGAACAAAAAAAATATACTAAAACTGAACTTTCTCACAAATTAGAATTACTAGGAATTGAACTTGACAGATTTGAACTTTATAAAATTGAAACTGCTAAAAAAAGTGTAAAAGATTTTGAACTAATTGCTTTATGTATAATTTTAGACATTAATATAAATGAATTAAAAGATCAATTTGAAAAAACTATTTAAAATATCACTAGATATATTTATTCTAGTGATATTTTTAAATTTAATTCTATTATTTCTCTTGTAGCCTACATTTTGTTATGATATAATCTATAAAAATTAAAATACTTTCAAGATGGCTTATTAGTTATAAAGGAATCTAAATTTTTTATAACTATGTATGCCAGTGAGCAAAGCGAGAAAGGAATGAAATTTTAAATGAAAAACTTTTTCATAATTTTAGCAATGAAAATATTAAACCTAATACTAAAAATATGTCATAAAAATGGTGGAAACTTTCTAGGAAAAATTGCATTTGACTGGAATCCAGAAATTTTCAAATACTTTAAAGTCAACTGCCCTGTAATTGCAATATCTGCAACAAATGGAAAAACAATGACAAATAATTGCATAGGTTACACTTTAAAAACTGCTGGCAACAAGGTTGTAAGTAATGTTGAAGGAAATAACATGGAAACAGGTATCCTTTCAACTATATTAAAAAATTGTACATTAACTGGAAAAATCAAGGCTGATTACTTAGTTTTTGAAGTTGATGAAAGTTACATCCCTGTTGTTTTTAAAGATTTTAGATTAGATACATTAGTAATTCTAAACTTCTTCCGTGACCAATTAGATAGAAATGGTGAAGTTGAATCTTTAATTTTAAGAATAAATGAATTTTTAAAAACTTATACTGGAAATTTGATTTTAAACAATGATGATCCAAATGTTGCAAGACTTGGACAAGCAAATCCTTCAAACAGCAATATATATTATTTTAGTGTTGACAAATATAAATTTGCAACAGAAAAAATAAAAGAAGCTGGCGAAGGTAAATTCTGTCCATTCTGTAAAACAAGATTAGAATATGAATATTATCAATATTCACATGTCGGAAAATTCAAATGTCCAAATTGTAATTTTGGTGATAATGAAATTTACAAATTGGCAACAAATGTTGATTTAAAAAATAGATGTTTTGATATTGATGGTAATACTTACAAAATTAACGGAAATAGTATTTACTTAATTTACAATTACACTGCTGTTTATACTGTTTGTAGTTTGTATGATATTTCAAATGATGTTGTAAAAAAGGCTTTTTCAACTTTTGCTTTAAATAATGGCCGTTTGGAGGAAATTGCAATACATGGTGTTCCTACTATAATTAATTTGGCCAAAAATCCTACTGGAAGTAATGTTAGTTTGCGTATTTTAAATGAAGATGATTCACAAAAAGAGTTGCTTTTTGTTTTAAATGATAATATTGCTGATGGTTTTGATGTTTCTTGGATTTGGGATATTAATTTTAATAATTTGAATAATGTTTCTAGAATTGTTACCTCTGGAACTCGTGCTTATGATATTGCTATTAGAATTAAAACTAGTGGCTTCCCTGCTGAAAAAATTGAACCTTATTTCAATCTGGAAGATGCTGTCAAGGCTCTATACAAAACTGATGTTAAAAAATATGTTATTGCTAATTATACTTCTTTGCAACCTACTAGACATGAGTTGAAAAAATTTGATGAAATGAATAAAAATAATAATGTAGCTGATACTAATACTAATACAAATGATATTTTTAAGGTTAAAAATCCTAAAGTTGATACAAAAGAAATTTCTCAAAACATTGAAGATTTACATTCACAATATAATGAAGAAAAATCAATAAAAATTTTATATTTATATCCTGATATGCTAGAGTTATATGGAGATTACGGAAATATACAAGTTTTAAAATATAGAATCGAATCTCGTGGATATAAAGCAATTATTGATAGATATTCTATTGGTGATACTGCTCCAAACTTTAACGATTATGATATAGTTTTTGCTGGTGGCGGTGCTGACAATGAGCAAAGCATTTTAGCTGAAGATTTGGTTAAATATAGAGAAAATATAAAAAATGCTGTTAATAATGGTGTATTCTTCTTACTTATCTGTGGTGCTTATCAATTATTTGGCAAATACTACAAAGGTGTTGAAGGTAACATTATACCAGGTCTTGAGGTCTTTGATTATTACACTGTTGCTAACCCTGATAGAAAGAAAAGATGTATTGGAAATATTGTTATAGAGGCTAATTTAGGTCAAGATAATAATATTTTAAATGATACTAATTTTAATACTAATACAAATAATTCTGATAAGTTTGAAAATTTAAGTTTAAAAACAAAAGTTATTGGTTTTGAAAACCATGGTGGTCAAACTTTTGATATTTCTAATTCTTTTGGAAATGTTTTATTTGGAAATGGTAATAAATTTGGTGATTCTGAAGAAGGATTTTTTGAAAATAATGTTATTGCAACATATTTGCATGGTCCTCTTCTTTCTAAGAATCCTGTACTTTGTGATTATATTATAAAGTATTGCTTAGATAGAAAGTATAATGAAAATATTGCTTTAGATCCTTTGAATGATGAGTTTGAAAATTTGTGCAGAGAGCAATTATTAAATAGATTTTTAAGCAAAAATTAGTTAAAAATGTTCAAAAAATGTCCAAAAGGGACGGTTCCTTTTGGACATTTTGGACATTATATGTATTGTTCTTCTTTAACAACTCTCCCATTTTTTAAGCTCTCTTTAACATCTAATATTCTTTGATTAGAAGAACCTCTAAACTGAAGTTTTAAATCCTTTTTATCTTCTTCAAACTTACCATCAACGATAACATCAATATACTTTAATAATTCTCTTGTTGTTTCACTTTTGGAAGCCATCTTCCCCATAACATCTTTTTCAAAATCAAAACCAGTATAGCACCAAATATTTTTATTTGGAAACTTTTCTTTTACTTCTTTGACTAACGGTAATAATCCTTCTTGATTTTTAGGTTCCAGTGGTTCTCCTCCTAAAAGTGAAAGTCCTTCTATATAGTCATGATCCATATATTCAATTATTTTTTGTTCCTCTTTTTCTGTGAATTTATTACCATAATTAAAATCCCATGCGCATTGATTAAAACATCCTTTGCAATGGTGATTACATCCGCTTACAAATAGTGAAACTCTAACACCTTCACCATTTGCAACATCTATTTTCTTTATATCTGCATAATTCACCTTTTTCCTCCCTTTTTTTACATATGTAGCACCCTTTGTTTAATTTCTTTAGTTTTACCTGCATTCCAGAAATTTTCTCCAAGATATCCACAAGTACGTCTTACTACATTCATCTTGCTATGGTCTTTATTTCCACAATTTGGACACTCCCATTCATTATTATCATTTATAATAATTTCACCATCAAATCCACAAACTTGGCAATAATCTGATTTTGTATTAAATTCTGCATATTGAATATTATCATAAATAAATTTAACAGCAGTTTCTAAAGCAATTATATTGTGTTGCATATTTGGTATTTCGACATATGATATTGCACCACCTGATGATATTTTTTGAAATTCACTTTCAAATGATAATTTTTCAAATGCATCTATTTTTTCTCTTACATCTACATGATATGAATTTGTATAATATCCTTTGTCTGTTACATCTTTGATTGTTCCAAATTTTTCTTTATCAATTCTAGCAAATTTGTAACATAAACTTTCTGCTGGTGTTCCATATAATGCAAATCCAATATTTGTTTCTTTTTTCCATTTATCGGTTGTTTCACGTAAATGTTTCATGACTTTTAATGCAAATCCATGTCCTTCTGGTGTTGTATGTGATATACCTTTCATTAATTTTGTCATTTCATATATTCCGATATATCCTAGTGACATTGTTGAATATCCGCCATATAACAGTTTGTCTATTTTTTCGCCTTTTTCTAATCTTGCTATTGCTCCATATTGCCAATGAATAGGACTTATATCTGATGTTGTTCCTAGTAATGCATAATGCCTACACATTAATGCTTCTTTGCATAGTTCAAGTCTTTCATCTAATAATTTCCAAAATTTATCTTCATCACCGTCTGCTATTATTGCTATTTGTGGCAAATTTATGCTTACTACACCTTGATTAAATCTCCCTTCAAATTTGTAATTTTCATTTTCATCTTTCCAAGGTGATAAAAAGCTTCTGCATCCCATTGGGCTAAATACATTTCCTTCATAGTTTTCACGCATTTTCTTTGCTGATATGTAGTCTGGATACATTCTTTTTGCTGAACATTTTACAGCTAATCTTGTTAAATAATCATATTTTCCACCTTTTAAGCAATTGTTTTCGTCTAGAACATATACTAATTTTGGAAAGGCTGGTGTTACATATACTCCAACATCATTTTTTACACCTTGTATTCTTTGTTTTAAAATTTCTTCAATTATCATGGCATTTTCTTTTATGTATGGATCTTTTTCATCTAAGTGTAAAAATAATGTTACAAATGGAGTTTGTCCGTTTGTTGTCATTAAAGTATTTATCTGATATTGAATTGTTTGAACTCCTGACTCTAGCTCATGTCTTACTCTTGCATCAACTAATTCTTCTATTGTACTTCCTGATAATTTTCCTTTATATTTTTCTTCGATTTGCTTTTTATATTTATTGTAACTTTTTCTTAGATATTTTCCTAAATGTTTTATATCAACTGATTGTCCACCATATTGGTTACTTGCAACTGCTGCAATTATTTGTGTCATTACTATACATGCTACTTGAAAGCTTTTTGGACTTTCTATTAATTTGCCGTTCATTACTGTTCCATTGTCTAACATATCTCCTATATTTATTAAGCAGCAATTAAATATTGGTTGAACAAAATAATCTGCATCATGAAAATGTAATATTCCTTCTTGATGTGCTTTTACTATCTTTTCTGGTAATAATAGTCTATTTGTTAAATCTCTTGAAACTTCTCCTGCTATATAATCTCTTTGAGTTGATGCAAGCATTGTATTTTTATTTGAATTTTCTTCTGCTAATTCTTTGTTTTCATTTCTTATTAATCCTAAAATTGATTCATCTGTTGTGTTTGATTTTCTTACTAATGCTCTGTTGTAACGATAAACTATATATTCTTTTGCAAGTTTGTATTTTCCAATTTCCATTAATTTTTCTTCTATTATATCCTGAACATCTTCAACTAAAATTCTTCTTTTTCCTAAGCTTTCTATATAATCTATTATCTCTTTTATCTCTTTTTGTGTTGCTTTTTCTTTTCCTGTTACATCTCTATTGGCTTTTTCTATTGCTACTTCTATTTTTTGCCTATCATAATCTACTATTCTTCCATCTCTTTTTATTATTTTCATTTTTTTATTCCTTTCACTTTATTTTGCTTAATTAGTGTCATTTAAAATTTTCCAAAATTCTACTTTTTATGTGTTTATTATATATCAATATTTTTCTTTTTCTGTTGCATATACAACAATTTTTGAAATATTTTTTTGATATAGTTGTTTTCAATAGTTTTATAATTATTACATTTTTGTTACATATTTTTTGTTGCAATTGCAACTTTTTTATTGTATAATAATCATCAATGAAGTAATAAATTTTAACTTTATGTGATATATTGAGGTGAATATAATGGTGACTATCAACAGCACAGACAATTTTTTAAAGGATTTTGCATCTACTTGTAAAAATGTTCAGAAAAAATCTTTTAAAAAGAATCAGACTATAACAACATATATACAAAAGAGAAATCAAATTTGCATTATTTTAAGTGGTGAAGCAGATTTAGTTAGATATGATATGAATGGTGATAAAACTATTATTGAACATTTTACTAAAAATGATATTTTTGGTGAGGCTTTGTATATTGTTACTACTAATAATGAACTTTCTGTTGAAGCAAAAAAAGGTTGTGAAGTTTTGTTTTTTAACTATAATAATATTCATCAAAAATGTAGAAATAATTGTAAGTTCCATCAGACTTTATCTGAAAACTTTTCTAATTTGATCTTAAATAAAGTTATGGATTTGAATACTAGAGTTGAAATTTTAACAAAACGTTCTATTAGAGAAAAACTTCGTGGTTATTTTAATATTTTATCTACTAGAAATTTAAGTAAGACTTTCTCTCTTCCTTTTTCTTTAACTGATTTAGCAGATTACTTAAGTGTTGATAGAAGTGCCATGATGCGAGAAATTAAAGCTTTGAAAGATGAAGGATTTATTAAAAAAAATGGAAATAAAATCACTCTTTTATACTAAGAATACTTAGATATAGTAAAAAGGCTATAGTTGTAAACTTTTTTTGCAACTATAACCTTTTTTACTTTTTTGTTATAAATAACTTTACTCAAAGAAATCTTTTTTTGTTATTTCTTCTATATTTCTTTCTACTTGTTCCCCTGTTTTCATATTTTTAATTTTTACAATTCCTGTATTTACTTCATCTTCGCCCACTACTATAACATAAGGTATTTCAAGTTTATCTGCATATTTCATTTTGGCTTTAAGTTTTTTGTCATTTAAGAATATTTCTGTATTAATTCCATTGTTTCTTAAATTACTAGCTAGTTTTATAGGCATTTTCATATCTTCAACCATTGGAACTATTAAAACTTCTGCAACTGATTTTTTATCTGCTTTTATTAGTTTTAATTCATTTAGTTTATAAAATAATCTTGTTAAACCAATTGATATTCCTACACCTGGTAATTTTTTGTCAGTATAATGTTCTGCTAGATTTTCATATCTACCTCCAGAACATACACTTCCTAATTCTCTATATTCATTTAAAAATGTTTCATATACTGTTCCTGTGTAATAATCTAGGCCTCTTGCAATTGTTAAATCAACTTTAAAATTACTGTCTGGAATTCCAAATAATCGTACATATTTAACAACTTGTGTTAGTTCTTCTAAACCTGTTTGGAATGCTTCATTTTCAATATTTAAGTCTTGTAGTTTTTGTAGTTTTTCATCTGTTGTTCCTTCTATTTCAATAAATTCAAGTATTTTATTAATTGAATCTGTTGGAACCTGGATTTTTTCTAATTCTTCTATTACAGTTTCTTTTCCTATTTTTTCTATTTTGTCAATTATTCTTAATATTTCAACTGCATTTTCTTTTTGATTTAAGCTTTCAAATAAACCATTAAATAATTTTCTATTATTTATTTTTATTGTAAAGTTATCAAATCCTAATTCTTTAAAAACATTGTATATAACACTTGGGAGTTCTGCATCATTTACTATGCTTAGTTCTCCGTCTCCTATTATGTCTATGTCACATTGATAAAATTCACGGAATCTTCCTTTTTGTGTTCTTTCTCCACGATATACTTTTCCAATTTGATATCTTCTAAATGGAAAACTTAAATTTCCATAATTTTTTGCCACATATTTTGCAAGTGGTACTGTTAAATCAAATCTCATTGATATGTCTGTATCGCCTTTTTCAAATCTGTATATTTGTTTTTCTGTTTCTCCACCAGCTTTTGCTAGCAATACTTCGGATAGTTCTAGTATTGGTGTGTCTAGTGGTAAAAATCCAAATTTTTGATATGTTTTTTCTATTTTTTGTTTTATTTGTTCAAATAATATTTGTTCATTTGGCATTAGCTCCATAAATCCTGCTAATGTTCTTGGTTCTGTTTTGATCATTTTTATTACATTCCTTCCAAAAGTATAAATCTTATTTAATAAAAATCCAATTTATATATATATTCAAATTTAAAATTTAGGGGAATAGCATTCTACTCCCCTATTTTGCACGGTTAGGTTTTTTAACTAAACTTATTTATTTTTCTGTTACTTTTATTTTTTCCATTTTCTTTCCTATCTCACTTGATAGAAAGACAATAAATCCTTGGTTTATGTCAAATTCTATTGACTCTACTTTCTTTCCGTACTTGAAAGTAGTTTCTGTCATTACAAGGATTTCATTTGTTTCCTCTAAGTAAATTATTTCACAAAGTGGTTCTCCAAAAAATCCTCTTATTGACAGTTGCTTACTCCGATACTCTAGGATATAATTATTATCCTTTAACTTTCCTAATACGCTTTCTCTTATATTAACATTAATCATTTTTCCTCCTGTCACCTAACCCCCGCAATATAATACAATTAGTATCTATAATAATAGTATAACACATTTTTTATAATTTTTCAATTAAAAACTTCTATATTTACCATTTTTTAGGCTTTAATTCAAGATAAATTGGCTTTTCATCTTTAAGCATTGTGGCTTTTCCGTGTCCTGGATAAATAAAAGTATCATCTGGTAAAACTAAAATTTTGTTAACTATTGAATTCATTATATCTTCTCTACTTGATGTTGGTAAATCTGTTCTTCCCCATGTTCCAGCAAAAATTGTATCACCGGAAAATAAACATTTTTCCTTTTCACAGTAAAGTGATGTACTTCCTGCTGTGTGTCCAGGTGTGTGTATTACTCTAAATTCTAGTTCACCTAAATGTATTAAATCATTATCATCTACTCTTGAATCCGCTTCTAGTTCTATTTCAGGTAATCCTATATATTCTGATAAATTTATATCTACATTGTTTAGCCCTTCGCTATCAATTCTATGTATTAAAATTTTTCCGCCACAACGCTTTTTTAACTCGTTTACTCCTGCTATGTGATCGCCATGGCAATGTGTTAGATAAATATATTTTAGTTTTCCTTTAAATACATTTTTTATTAAATTCTCTATTTTGTCTACATCTCCAGCAGGGTCAATACACATTATTTCTTTGCTTTCTTCCTCAAATATTACATAACAATTTGTTGGATCTCCGATCCATGTATCTATCTTTAGTTCTTTTAAAATCATAACTTTATCTCCTTACCTCATAGACACTGTCAACTTTTTTTATGTTTCTAATTACTTTATTTAGTTCTTCGATGTTTTCAACTTCAATATTTATGTCCATGATAGCTATTCTTTCTTTAGTTGTTTTTGTGCTAACTCCCATAAGATTTGCTTTTGTTTCTTTTATACTGTTCAAAATATCTACCAATAAACCTTTTCTGTCATTTGCTAAAGCTTCTATTGTTACATTATAGTTTTCTTTAGCTTCTTCATACCATTTTACGTCTATTATTCTGTTTTCTTCTGATAGTAAGTCTTTTACATTTACGCAGTCTTTTCTATGTACTGATACTCCTCTACCTTTTGTAATATATCCTATTATCTCGTCTCCTGGTAATGGATTACAACATTTTGAAAGTTTGACTAAGCAATTGTCTATTCCTTTTACTATAACCCCTGAGCTTGATGGTTTTTGTTTGTTTTCTTTTTGTTTTCTTAGTTCTTCCATTTTTTCTTCAATGTCTTCTTCTTGATGCTCTTTTCTATATTCTTGTAACATTTTTGCAATTACTTTTACTGCTGAATTTGCTCCAAATCCTACTGCGGCATACATGTCTTCTAGATTTTTATATTTATATCTATCAAGCATTGCATCTATATACTCTTGTTTGAATAAATCTGCATGTGTCATTCCAATTCTTTTGATTTCTTTTTCTATTAGCTCTTTTCCTTTTTCTATGTTTTCTGCTTTATGAGATTTTTTAAACCAACCGTTTATTTTGTTTTTAGCTTTTGTACTTTTTACAAATTTAAGCCAATCTCTGCTTGGTCCTTTTGAATTGTCTGATGTTATTATTTCTATAATGTCTCCACTTTTTAATGGTGTAATTATAGGCATCATTTTGCTGTTTATTTTACATCCTGTCATATGATTTCCTATTTCTTCGTGTATGCTATATGCAAAGTCTATTGGTGTTGCATTTCTTGGTAATATTTTTATTGCTCCTTTTGGTGTAAATACATAAACCTCATCTTCAAACAATTCTGTTTTTAGTGTTGCCAAGAATTCTTGTGGATCTTGCATATCTTTTTGCCATTCTAGAGATTCTCTAAGCCATGCTAGTTTGTCTTCTTCTACTTTTACTGCTTGTTTTTTTCCAAAATAGCTTGCTTCTTTATATGCCCAGTGCGCTGCTATACCATATTCTGCTACTCTATGCATATCCCATGTTCGAATTTGAACTTCAAATGGTGTTCCTTTGTCTCCTAACAATGTTGTATGTATAGATTGATACATATTTGGTTTTGGTACTGCTATATAATCTTTAAATCTTCCTGGCATCGGACTATACATTTCATGTACAACTCCAAGTGCTGCATAGCAGTCTTTTATTGAATTAACTAATATACGTAATGCAAATAAATCATATATTTGGTCTAGTGTTTTGTTATCTCTTTTCATTTTTCTGTATATACTATATAAATGTTTTGCACGTCCTGTTACTTCTGCATCAATATGTTGTTTTTTTAGTTGAACTCGTATGTCTGCCATTATTTTTTCTATAAATTTTAATCTTTCTTCTCTTTTCTTATTTATCCCTTCAACTAATTCATGGTATTCTTCTGGATATAGATATTTAAATGATAAATCTTCTAGCTCCCACTTCATTGAATATAGACCTAAACGGTTTGCAAGTGGTGCATATATTTCCATCGTTTCTTTTGCATTTGCAATTTGTCTATCTCTTTTTAGATATTTTAGTGTTCTCATATTATGAAGTCTATCTGCTATTTTTAGTATTATAACTCTAATATCTTTTCCCATTGCTAAAAACATTTTTCTATAATCTTCAACTTGTTGCTCTTCAACTGTTGAAAATTGTATTGTTTCTAGCTTTGTTACACCTGCTACCATATCTGCTATTTCATCACTAAATTCTCTTCTTAAATCTGCATCTGTTGCATCTGTATCTTCTACAACATCATGTAAAAGTGCTGCACATATTGTCGCCTCATCTAAGCCTAATTCAGCTAATATATATGCTACATTTAGTGGATGTATTATGTATGGTTCTCCTGAGCGCCTTTTTTGATCTCCATGGTGCTCTACTGCATAGTTATATGCTTTCATTATTAATTTTGTGTCTACTCTTCTACTTGTTTCTTTCTTTTTTGAAATTACATCTTGAATTTTTATTTCTTTGTTATTTTCTTGCATCTTGTTCACCCCTCTTTTGTCAAAAGGGCCGCCCCTTTTTGACAGAATTTTCAATATTAGCTGTCAAAAAAGCCCGTCCCTTTTGACAACTTTTTATATTGACTTCATTACATCTTTAAGATTAATTTGTAAATTATCAACTCCATTAAAACTATTAATTTCCAAAGTTCCAACAACATCTATTTTATCTCCAATTCTATATTCATCAGCTAAATATCCTAAATTGAATCCTATTGCATTAACTACAGAGTTTCCATCTTTTAAAGTCATTTTTATGTGTTTTCCTTCTGATAAACTTCTTATTGAATATATTTTTAAATTTTTAAATGCAAATATTGGCATTTTATTGCCTTCTCCAAATGGTTCTAATTGTTTTAAGCTTTCTACTGTTTCTCTGCTTACATCACTTAAATTAATTTTTGAATCTATATTTATAATTGGTATTATCTCATCTATTTTTGCATCTTTAGCTATCTTTTCAAATTCTTTTGCAAAATCATTAAATTTGTCTTTTTTTATTGTTATTCCTATTGCCATGCTATGTCCACCAAATCTTTCGATTGTATCTTGGCACTTCATTAATGCTTCATGCAAGTCAAATCCTGGTATACTTCTACCTGACCCTTTTGCCAAATCATCTTCATAACATAATAATATACTTGGTTTAAAGTATAAATCTGTTATTTTCGAAGATACTATTCCTATTACTCCATGGTGCCAGTTTTCTCCACCTACTACTATTGCACAATTTTTGTATAATTTGTTTTTCTCTATTTGATTTAGTGCATCTTCATAAATTGCTTTTTCTTTTTCTTGTCTCATTTTATTATAATCGTTTAATTTTTTGGTTAATTCATTTACTTCGTAAATGTCTTTTGATAAAAATAGTTTTAAAGCTTCATCTGCATGTCCCATTCTTCCACATGCATTTATTCTTGGAGCAACTCCAAAAGATATTGTTGTTGAATCAAGATTTTTATATCCTGATGACATTATTAATGATTTTAATCCCATATTTTTTGTTTGTGCTACTAACAATAGTCCTAATTTTGTTATAACTCTATTTTCATCTACTAATGGAACTATGTCTGATATTGTTCCTACACATACAATATCTAAGTATTTTAAATATTCTTTTTCATCTAATCCTATTTTTTTTCCGTAATGCCTGTATTAATTTAAAAACAACTCCTACTCCTGCTAAATCTCGACATGGATATTGATTGTCTTTTCTTTTGGCATCTACTACTGCAAGTGCTTTCGGTAGTTCTTCTCCTACTTCATGATGGTCTGTTACTATTGTCTCTATTCCTAATGAATTTGCATACTCTATTTCTTCTATTCCAGAGATTCCTGTATCTACTGTTATCATTAATGTATATTTTTCTTTTACTATGTAGTCTATTGCTGGTTTGTTTAATCCGTATCCTTCTTCTAATCTATTTGGAATATATGAATCTACATGTAATCCTCTGTCTTCTAAAAAACTTTTTAATACTGTTATACTTGTTATTCCGTCAACATCATAATCTCCATATATTATTGTTTTTTCTTTGTTTTCTATTGCTTTTAGTATTCTTTCTACTGCTATGTTCATGTCTGGCATTAAAAACGGGTCATGAAAGTTTTGTCTTGTTGGATGTAAGAATACTTCTATATTTTTTTCTTGTATTTTTCTGTTTATTATTATTGATGCAAGTAGTTTGTTTATGTTATATTTTTCTGCTATTCTATTGGTCTCTTCTACGTTTGCTTCATATATCTGCCATTTTTTGTTCATACCTTTCTCCTTTTTTTTACTTTTCGTATATTGTATAACATTTTGGGCTTTTTTTAAAGTGTTTTTAGTAAATTTATGTTAAGAATTATAACAACTATAAAATAAGAAGGATTGCTATATTGTCAATCCTTCTTTCTTTATTTTTATTCAATTAAATTTGTTTTGCAAATAGTATTGTTCTTTGATCATTACTTGCATCTGTACATGTTGATAATGTTATTTCAGCAACTCCATTTGTATCTCTTGTGTAGAAAGATGTATCTGTTGAAGATGCTTCAAATTTGTTATAAACTTCATATGTTAAAGTTGTTCCTCTAAAATCTTTAATATATATTTTGGCTCCGTTTGATAATTTTTTCAAATTAGAGAAAAACATTCCATTTCTATAATTATGTCCAATTATTACTGTATTTCCAACTTGATTTATATTATCTCCGTTTGGATATAACGCAATTAATCCTGTTTCCAATGCTTTTGTTGTTATTTCTTCGAATATTGGATATTCTAGGTTTATTGCTGGTATTTTCATAGTACCTACAACTGTGTAACCTTTATATTTCTTTTTACCTGTACTTCCACTTGTTGAAGAATCTGTTATTGGTACTTCATTTGTTGAATCTAATGCAACATTTTCTTGTGAATTGTTTGTATTATCTTCTTCACTTGTTGTAATATTTCCTTGATAGTCTTCAACAAAATCTGAAGCTTGTTTTGTCGAACTGAATTTGTTTATATAATCATAAGCTAAAAATCCTAATAATATTACTATTGCCACAATTACTATTACTAGTATAATTGTTAATACTTTACTATATTTACTCTCAAACATAATTTTTACCTCCGTACATTAACTCTGATTATATTATAACATATAAAATTTATATTTACAATTTTTTTCTAATTTTTTCTGATTTTTATTGTATATTAAATTCATACTAATATAGATTTTTATACAATTTTGTCTCCAAACTTTGCTCCTGCTAATATGTGAAAATGTAAGTGCATTACTTCTTGTCCTGCATCTTTTCCACAGTTTACTATAACTCTATATCCGCTTTCTTTAAATCCTTTTTCTTCAGCAATTTTGTTTATTACTCCATATATTCTCCCTACAATTGCTTCATCTTCTTTTTCCATATGTGCTAATGATGTAATATGTTTTTTGGGAATTACTAATATGTGAATTGGTGCTGCTGGATTTATATCATTAAATGCTAATATTTCTTCATCTTCATATACTTTTGTTGATGGTATTTCACCTTTTATTATTTTACAAAATAAACAATCTTCCATTTTTATCTTTCCTTTCCTGAAGGGGATTTAGGGACGTTCCTTAAATTCCCTTCTAACCGGGATAAAGGGACAGTCCTTTTTAAAATTAAAACTGTTCATAGCCTAAAGGATTGTCCCATATTCCCTTGAAAAAGGGATTTTAAGGAACGTCCCTAAATCCCTTTTTCTAATATTGCTTTTATTCTTCTAACGCCTGCTGAACTTGCTTCTTCTTTTTTGATTTTGAATTTTCCAAGTTCGCTTGTATTTTTTACATGAGGTCCACCGCAAAGTTCTTTTGATACGTCTCCTATTGTATAAACAGTTACAACATCTGGATATTTTTCAATAAACATACATTCTGCTCCTGATTTAACAGCATCTTCTTTTTTCATTTCTTCTACTGTTACAGGTAATGCTTCTTGAATCCATTTATTTACTAGGTCTTCTGTTTTTTGTTTTTCTTCGTCTGTCATTTTGTGGTCACAGTTAAAGTCAAATCTCATTCTATCTACTGTGATGTTTGATCCTCTTTGATGTGTTTCTGGCCCTAAAACTACTTTAAGTGCTGCATTTAAAAGGTGTGTTGCTGTATGGTACGCTATTGTTGTCTCGTTTTGTTCTGCTAGTCCACCTTTAAATTTTTGCTCTGAACCCATTCTTGATTTTTCTTGATGAGCTTTAAATAATTCATCAAATTCTTTCATATCAACTGTCATGTTGTTTTCTTGTGCTAGTTCACTTGTAACTTCTGGTGGAAATCCGTATGTGTCATACAATTTGAATACTACTTTTCCGTCAATTTTATTCTTTCCTTGTTCTTTAGCTTTATTCATTTCTTTTTCAAATTCTTTTTCACCATGTGCTAATGTTTTTACAAATTTATTTTTCTCTTCAATTATTACATTTTTTATTAATTCTGCATTCTTAGCCAAATCTGGATACATTTCTTTTAAGTTTTCCACATTTATATCTACTAGAGTTGATATTTCATCAAGGTTGATTTGTAGTTTGTTCATATGTCTTACCATTCTACGAATTAATCTTCTTAAAATATATCCTCTATCTACATTGCTAGGTCTTCCACCATCACTTATTATCATCATGCTTGAACGTAAGTGTTCTGCTATAATTCTTCTACTTTCTATGTTATCTATTTTTTGTAATTCTAATAACTTGTCCATTACTGGTTTGAATAATTCTGTATCAAATGGTGTTTCTTTTCCTTGTAATAGCATTGCCATTCTTTCTAGACCTAATCCTGTATCAACATTTCTTTGTGCTAATTTTGAATATTTTCCGTCTTTACTTTTGAAATATTCCATAAATACATTGTTCCATATTTCAACATATTTACCACAATCGCAACTTGGTTGGCAATCTGGTCCGCATGCTGGTTTTCCTGTGTCATAGAACATTTCTGTGTCTGGTCCACATGGTCCTTCTTCTCCTGCTATCCACCAGTTATCATCTTTTCCATAATAATAGATGTGTCCATCTAATATTCCTGCTTTTTTCCAGCATTCTGCTGCAACTTCATCTCTTGGGCAGTCTTCATCTCCTGCAAATACTGTTACAGATAGTTTTTCTACTGGTATTTGTAGTTCTTTTGTTAAAAAATCAAAACTCATTTGGATTGATTCTTCTTTAAAGTAGTCTCCTAATGACCAGTTTCCTAACATTTCAAAATATGTTAAGTGTCTATTGTCTCCTACTTCTTCTATGTCATTTGTTCTTAAACATTTTTGATAGTCTGTAAGTCTTGTTCCTGATGGATGCTTTTCTCCTAGTAAGTATGGTACTAGTGGCTGCATTCCTGCCGTTGTAAATAGTACTGATGGGTCATTTTCTGGTATTAGTGATGCTGATGGTATTACAGCGTGTCCATGTTCTTTAAAAAAGTTTAGGTATTTATTTCTTATTTCTATTGCTTTCATTTATTTTCCTTCTTTCTTTTGGTCTTTTTGATTTTATGTTTTAAATTATACTTCAAAAAAGCTAAAATTGCAAGGTTTACACGGCAACATTTTATTTGATATTTTAATTTATACTATTATAAATTCATGTAATTTGCTTCGTTGATATAATTCTTTATTTTTTCTTCAAATGTGTTGCCTTCTATATAATCTAGTGCATATTCCATTACTGCACTTATATTGTTGTTCTGTCTTTTTATTTTTTCTATTATTTGAGTAGTTATCTCTTTATCTTTTTTATTTTTTGTTAATGGATAATGATCTTGTTGTTCTATATGTGTATGAATATGTATATTGTTTATTCTTTCTATTAAAATATTTTGTTCTATTTTTGCTTCTTTTTTATCTACTAATTCATGTCCTATATCATATGTAAACTTTAATTTTTGATTTTGATTTAGAATGTCTGTTATGTCTTCTTTTTTCAGTCTTTTTACTTCTTTTATATCATTAAGATTTTCTATGCTTAATTCTATATTTTTTTCATAATTTTTCTGTTTAATATACTTTAATAACTCTTTTACATATTTATTTGTTCTTTCTTTACTTTTTAAGATGTTTTCTGCATTTATTGGGTGAAATACTATATTTGTTTTTTGTGTTGTTATTTTTGACATTTCTACAGTATAATCTAAATATTTTTGGTATTGTTCTATATTTTCTAATGTTGGTGCATGTAGATTTAAAATATAGTTATATTTTTTTAATTTTTTTGCAAATTCTAATAGATATTTTTGTTCTTCCTGTTTTGATACGGCTATTTCAAATCCTTGTATTAGTCTGTTTTTGTTGTATTTGTTGATTATCTCTATTAGTTTTTGTGGTTCTTGTTTAAAAAATTTGTAGTTTATACTTAATAATTTATTCAATTTTTTCCTCTTTTCTTTCATTCTTAATATACTATAAAAAGCCGAATTTTGCAATATTCTAAATTGCTATATTCAGCTTTATTTATGTTATTATTTTTATAATGCATTATGATATGCTACTGCTTTATTATAATTATCTTTTACCTCTTCTGCACTTAATCCTCTGTTATATAATTTTATAGAATATGCATTCATTTTTGAGTAGTGCCAACAACCATTATTATCCATTGATGATCTTCCAATACAAAAATATTTTAATTTTTGCAAGTCATCTTTCACAAAGTTGTTCCAGTATATATTATTAAAATTTCCTTCATATAGTTTTTCTCCATTTGCATATAAAGTATGTATGTAATTGTTTTGGGTACAGTTTAAAGTTATAGTAAAATATACTTCTTTATTACTTTGAATTTTTTCTGTTTCAGGATATATTATATTCCATGGTGCTTTAGGATGAGAATAATCTGACTTTAATGCATCTACTCCCATAATTCCTACTTTTGCATTCCAAAATATATTTTTTCCATAATTGTTGATTCCAAATCTTAATGATGCTTGTTCTTTTTCGTTTCCATTCCAATAACAAAATAAGCCTTTATATCCATTATTATCTACTACTTCATTTTTTTCATTATAAGAAGTCCCTCCATTATATGTTCCATAAAATTCAAATGTAAAACCATTTTGAGCCAAAATGTTTTTTTCTTCTTCATTATCGTACTTAATTTTTATATAATCATTAACTCCATCAAAATTAAAAGATTTTTTAGTAAGTCCACTATCCTTATTCCAATCAAAATTCATTAATTCTACATTACTTCCTAATTTTTCATTTATATTTTCTTTTGTTGCATTTTCAATAACAGAAGGGTCCAAATTAAAAATTAAACCATCTGTTGTTCCAACTGCTGTTTTATAAGATAAATCTGTAAATGTCCCATCTTCTAATTTTATCATCTCTTGACTTGAATTGTTTATTAACCAAGTCTCATTTGTCTTTGTATCACTTATTTTACTTCCTCTTGGTATATATGTCCAACCTGTTCCATATATCTTTTTAGAATCATTTATTACTATAATATGCCACTTTGAACCATTTTCTACATTTTTATCATATAATTGTTCTCCTATTTGATTTGTTGATGTTCCGTTTGTGCTTTTATTTATTTGAGCATAATATAACTCCATTTGAATTTTTTCTTTTTCTTCTGCTTCACTATATTTTTTTGTTGCTTCTTTTGCCTTTCCAAATAATCCTGTATTTGTTAGTGTTTGTATTGAAATTGTTGCCAAAATAAGCAAAATAATTACCGTTATTACTAAGGCTACGAGTGTTATTCCTTTCATTTCTTTTGTTTTTTTCATTTGTTTTTCCTCCTAAATTTAAGTTTTATTTATTGTATACCAACATTAATTTGAATGTTAGTGAGTGTTCACTAACTTTTTTATTTCTATTTGTTATACTTTAATTAAACTTTTATGGAGGCATTATTATGACTTTATCTCAAGCAATTATAGAAAGAATTATAGAGCTTCAAACTGATAGAAATATAACAACAAATAAATTAGCAACATTGTCTGGGCTTTCGCAAGCAACTGTAAGAGATATTACTTACGGTGTTAGTAAATCTCCTAAAATTAATAGCTTGTTGCATATATGTGAAGGTTTTAATATAACCTTAAAAGATTTTTTTGATAGCCCTTTATTTAATAATGTCACTGATGAAGATGAAGATATTTAAAAACGATAGGAAATGTATTTATTTTTTTCTATTGTTTTTTTATATTTTATACTTTATAATAAGTGTATGAAAAAATTGATTGTTAGTAAAAAATATGATGGAAAAAAATTGAATAAGTTTTTATTAGAAAATATGCCTAATTTAACATATGGACTTTTTTGTAATACATTAAGAAAAAAAGATATAAAAATCAATGAAAAACGTATAAATAAAGATACAACAGTACATGAAGGAGATGAAATTTTAGTATATATTGCTGATTCATTATTGGAAAGCAAAAATCAAGTTAAATTAGATGTTATATATGAAGATGATAATATTTTACTTATAAATAAACCTGTAAATATTGAGGTTACTGGTGAAAATTCTTTAACTTCATTGGTTCACAAGAATTACATAGATTCTAATTTTAAACCTATGCCTTGCCATAGACTTGATAGAAATACTACTGGTTTAGTTTTGTTTGCTAAAAATGAAATTGCCTTAAACATTCTTCTGGATAAATTTAAAAAGCATGAAATTGAAAAACATTATCTAGCTTTAGTATATGGCATACCAAATATTCAACATAAAAGGTGTGAAGCTTATTTGTTTAAGGATAATAAAAAATCTATGGTGTATATTTCTGATGTCCCTAAAAAGGGTTATGTTAAGATTATTACTTCTTTTTCTGTTTTGGAAAAACGTAAAGATAATACTTCTCTTTTGGATGTTGAAATTGAAACTGGTAAAACTCATCAAATTAGAGCTCATTTGGCTTATTTAGGTTTTCCTATTATTGGTGATGGTAAGTATGGAAAAAATGATATTAATAAGTCTTTTAAAAAGTCTCGTCAGATGCTTTGTAGTTATAAATTGAAGTTTAATTTTTCTTCTGATAGTGGTGTGTTGAATTATTTGAATGGCAGAGAATTTGTGTTTAAAAATTCTTTTTAAAGTTAAACTTTTTCAATAGAATTAATTGTAAAAAAACAGAATGTACCATCCTTAATGGATAGTACATTCTGTTTTTTGTTGGTCTTGCCATACACTTTTCCTTATTAATAATTATTAATGAATTTTTTTTATACCTTAGATAAGTGTTCGATAGCTTCGTCAATCGTATCAGCTACAAGATATAACTGGCGATCTTTAGAATCCGCAAATCCCTCATCATAAATTCGTTCTAACATATTTAACAGTTGTTCAAAAAAGCCATTTTCGTTTATTATTATAATTGGTACATTATGTTCGTGATTTCTTCTTGTTTCAATTGCGGTAAGTAATTCATCAATAGTTCCAATACCACCTGGTATAAAAATCATTACATCTGCTAAATCAATAAAAGCATTTTTTCTTTCATTTACAGTATCAAACATATATGCTTTACTGTATGAAAGAGGTTTTAAATCATCTACATATGCTTTCGCGATAGTAACAATGATTTTACTTTCTGGTGATTTAGATACAACTGAATAAATTTTTCCCATTAATCCCTCGTTACAACCACCAAAAACAAAATTGTGACCTTCTTTTACAATAAAATTGCCTATTTTTTCAGCTATTCTATTGTAATTTTCATTTTCAGTAGTCCTTGATGAACAGCCTACAAAAATATTCATAATATGCCTAACTCCTTTCGCTAAATAATTATTTAATTGGTTACTTTTGCACATTTATGGATTCTCCATTTCCTATCTTTATTATACTCAAAACTTTTAAAATGTCAAACTAAATACAAAAATATATGATAAGATACTGATGAGATAAATATATCTTAAATTTTAATAATGCTTTATAAATTTTTATAGCGTGGAGCCATTACGAAACAGGTATGCGAAAAAATGCCTACTTTGTTTCAAGCTCTCTTATATAACTCGATTTATTGTATTTACTTTAACATATTTTTTATAAATTATCAATACATAAATTATTTAAAATTCTTGATAATAAAAATCGTTATTAAATACAAATTCATCTTTTATAATTGTGTTACATGTACTAACAATTTTCTTCATGAATTTTATAGAAGAAAGAAAATAACTTGTATCTAATACAATAGTATCTCCTATTTTTCCTCTTGCAGCTGTACCTGCTTTTTCAATATATGTTTCATTTATTGTTCCTAAATTATGTACGATTAGGTCTCTTGTAGCTTTTATTTCATACCATATATTCCATTTTTCATCAGATATATCTATACTTAATGCTTTTCTAAAATATTCAGCTTGACATCTTGGATTTGCATACATTATTGAAATAATTCTGTCTTCTATAATAAGATCAATTATAGTTTCTTTATTATTTGCTAATACTATGTTTTCTATGTCATATTTACTTTTAAAATTAATATCTTTTACTGTTACCAATAAACGCCTATTATCTTTTTTTAATATTAGTTTTATTAATTGTGAAAAAAAATCTTCCATACCTGCAACTAAATAAGTAAACGTTGAATAATACAAATCTTTATTACAAGCATTTTTTATAATTTCTTTTTTTCTTTTTATTGGCTGATTTTTTCCATATTCAAGCTGATTTAAATCTATTTTTTTCATAGAAGCTATACATAAATTTACCCACCATCTAACATTGCTAAAAAACATATTTTTTTCTGCACATAAAGTATTTATATCATCTCTAAAAGTGCTTAATTTATATAGTCTAGATATAATCTCGCTATTACATATAACACGATTATATTCTAAAACAGAATTATTAAATTGGAAATGGAATAATCGGGTAATTAAATTTTCATATTCTTTGACAGGATTTATAATATAAGAATATCCTTTTTCTAAATCTTGCATTAGAAGAATACAGAAATCTAATTCATTTTTTCTCTTATATCTTTCCAAGCTATCACAAATCAAATCAATATTTTTTTCTATAATATCTTTACAATTAATTGTTTGAATACATATAACTCCTATATATAGATTCTCAAACATATTATTAATCTTTATAAGATTATTGTCTAATTTGTTGTATAATACATCTCTAAAATTATTAATTTCAAAAATCCTATTATGACTATCTTCTATTAAAATATCTTTATAAACTTCTTTTAAATACTTTACCATTTCTATATCCAAATCTTTTGTGTTTTTCGATTTTAAATTTGAAGTTTGATAAATAATACCATAGTACAATAATATAACACTTTGTTTAGAAGGAATAATATTGTTGTTCAAAAATTCCTTAGCTATAATACTAGAAATACAACCACATTTTATATATTTTATTGAAATATTATCTCCTATTATTTTTGCAATATCTTTATTAGTTACAATTCGTTCTATATTATAATTGTCTATAATGTTTTCATTAAAATATTTTTGAGAAAAACCTATTAATATTGTTTTTTGGCTTGGAATAGTAGTATTGTTTATATCTATATTAAAAATTTTACAAATTTTTTCAAATTCATATGGTTGATGTTTTATATTGTATCTTGCTGAAATGTGCAATTTGTTCAATAGTTCTGTATATCCAAATAAACTACAACAAACATCAATACTTTCTTTTCTCCCACTAATTAATATATTATCTATTTCCATATATCCTCCATTTTGATTATAAAAATCACTTATAAAAATTCATATTTTTACAATATTATAGATTATTTTTACAAATTTTTCAAATAATATTGATTTCAAAACTTTTGTTTGGTATAATAATACAAAATAATTACTATTTCTAAAAGGAGGTCAATATATGCCAGAATTAAGCGTTTTAAATCAAAAAATAAACTATATACAAATTGATGATGAAGATTATATATCAATTACTGATATGTTAAAATCAAAAGATGGAGATTTCTTTGTTTCAGACTGGCTAAGGAATAGAAATACTATTGAGTTTTTAGGTATTTGGGAAGAAATTCATAATCCTAATTTTAATTATGGCGAATTCGCCATAATTAAAAGTCAAGCAGGTTTAAATAGTTATAAAATAAGTGTAAAAGAATGGACAGAAAAAACAAATGCGATTGGAATAATATCAAAAGCTGGAAGATACGGTGGAACTTATGCTCATAAAGATATTGCTTTTGAATTTGGAATGTGGATTAGTCCAAAATTTAAACTATTATTGATAAAAGAATTTGAGAGATTAAAAGCAGAAGAACAAAAGCAAATAGGTTGGAATGCCAAAAGAGAACTTTCTAAAATTAACTATAGAATACATACTGATGCTATTAAAAATAATTTAGTACCTAAAGAATTAACTAAAAATCAAATAAACTTTGTTTATGCAGAAGAAGCAGATGTATTAAATATGGCTTTATTTGGTATGACAGCAAAAGAATGGCGTACTAAAAATCCTAATTTAGATGGAAATATAAGAGATTATGCAACAATGAATGAATTAATATGTTTAGCAAATTTAGAAAATTTAAATTCTGTTTTTATAAATGAAAGATTAAAACAATCTGAAAGACTTGAAAAATTAAATAAAATAGCTATATCACAAATGCAAATTTTAAATGATACTGATATTAAATATTTAAAGTAATAAATATGAGAATACTTTTTCTATATTAAAATTATTTATAATTGAAAAAACAAGTGGATTGCATTCTATATTTGCAACCCACTCATTTTTAATTACTTGAACAATTCCGTATGCTCAATCAATCGATAATCATTTCCGTCAGGTAACTGAAACTTGAATCTCTTATCAAGAGTTCTATCATATCTTTCGATTTGATATTTGTCCCTGCCTTTTCCTGAACTAGCATACTTATAGACGTACAGTGTAAAATCTTTGATTTTAGAAGCTTCCTCTTTGGTAAGAAAACTAATTGTTTGAGTTTCGGGTTCTTCAACACCATATTCCCAAACATCTCTAAAACCACGTACCAGCTCTGTTTGAGAAGGCCACATGTTAATAATTCCTACATGCTGACCATTTCCTACAATTGCAAAAACAATAGGGTGTTCTTCTCCTGAATAGCCATCTTTTTCTTTAAGTGTTCCAGTTGAAAGTAGTTTAGCTTCATTGTAACTATAAACTCCTTTCAACTTGCAGTCCATGTCAAATACTCTTGGATTTTTAGCTTCTTTAGCTGTAAATCTGGAATCATAGACATAGGACATCTGGCTTATAGGAGCTACTGACGCAACTTCTCTGAGTCCGTCTAAACCATATACAGTATAATTTCCGATATTCTTTGCTTCTTCCTCAGTGTAAGCTTTGAAATAGTACTCGCTCTCATCAAAAGGGGTTCCGTATGCATGAACTTTATATTCAAAATATCCACTTCTCTGTGCACAAACAGGATTAGGAATTCCGATAAAAGCAATTGGTCCAAGTTCTGAACAAAATCCAAAACCTGCACTATAAGTTGTCAAAGCATTCAACTTCACAACTTCATCATACGAGTATGTTCTTTCTAGCAGATAAGTGTTGCAACCAGTTGTATCACGCGGATGAAGAAAGAATCGACCTCCTAGTTTTTCTACACTTATATCCCGTTCAGGATATACCACTTTAGCCATTTTTGTTAGAATTTTTTCAAGCATAATTTTTTCCTCCTTAATGCTTTTTTGTTGATAACTTACTGTATGTAAAACTAAAAGCCAGAGAAATATTTCTCTCACTATTTAGTGGAAAAAAGATAATAACACAGCAATTTGCTATATCATATAATATTATATCATGTTTTACATAATTTTCAATAATAATGCTTTATTTTTCCTAGTTTTAACTATTTAAAACATTAAATAAATATAATGCAAGTTGATTTTGTTCTTCTTTTGTAATTTTCAGAATTTTAGCCATTGCAAACATTATAAGATGATATTTTGCAAAGTTTATTAAAGTAGTTCTATATTCTTCATCAATTTCTTTCAACATACTATCAAAATACTTATACATCTCAGGTTTATCATATTTTAGATTTGTACAACTACTATCACTCATACATATTGCAAGCCTTAATTTATTTGTTAAGTCCATATCATTTATCATATCTATTAAATATTTTCCTTTTAACATTATTTGTTATCTCGTTATCGTTGTCATCCAAAATGCCATTTTTATATAAATCATCACTAACATATTTATAATGTTCATTCTTCTCAAATCCAATTTTATTGTGAAATTGTTTCATTAGACTACACCAAAATCCTTTGAATTTCTGTAATTCTTGTTTTATCTTTTCTTTTTCAGCTTGTAATTTGCTAATAATCTTGTCTTTAGTAGAAAGTTCCTTTTTCAGACTTCCAATTTCATTATTTTTTAATTCTATTTCATATTTAAGTGAACGATTTTCCTTTTCTATTTCATAAGCAGAATGTTCAAATTCATTAATCGCCATATTTAAGTCATTTACACTTCTAACAGTTTTAGTAATATCTTTTACATCTTTTGTATAATTTTTGATTTTCTGGACATCTTCGCTTGAAATAACCATATTATTTTTGTTCAGTTTAGTATGTTTCAAACTGCCTAAAATCTTGTCTATATCTTTACTGGTATTATCAAGTGCTTTAGTTTGAGTATTTGCTTTTTCGAGTTTTTGTTCTTTTTTAGCTAGTTGTTTCTTGGTTTCTCTATAATTGCTCATATCTCTAACATTTATATCTTGATTTCTGCCTTTCTGCTTTTCTTTTAATCGTGTATTAACTTCATAAAACTTGTTATATGACTTAATACAAGCATTTCTCATTTTATCTTGTATTTCAGTTAGTGAAGTTTTTGTAAATATCTTACTTTTTCCAACTTGCTTTTTCATTCCTCTAGTACAATTTTCTATTATTGGAACACCAACAATATGCATATGTGGAGAGGTTTCATCAAAATGAATTGTTGCATTTGCTATTTTAAAAGTTGGTACAACTTTAATTAAATCTTTGACTTGCTCATTATATACATCAATCATTTTTAGTCTGTATTCGTTGTCTTTATCATTCCAAAAATCCATATCTCCAAGTTCTATTATAATTTCACAAGCTATATCATTCTGTGAATCACATACTTTTTTGAAGTAATCTTCAATTTTTCTATCTTCACGAGTTTGCTTTTGATTATATTCTAATCTTGCTTTTTCAAATTCATCTAAATATACTTGCTTAACATCATTTACAATATCAGTTGTTCCATAAATCGTTCTAATTAACTCTCTTTGATTATCATAATCTCTTAAGTTGTGTTTATTTACATCAGACAGGTATTTTGCATTTTGAATTGCATTATTTGATAGAGAAGTAGTACCAGATAAATTTTCTTTTGCAACTTTCTTTGCTAATTTACTTTTGTTTTTGTCGCTACCTAAGTGAAAAGAATATGCTAATTCTTGCTCCATAAAAGCACCTCCTTTGAAATTTCTTCGAAGCAGAGGACTTTGGCTTTGCCATAAGTCCTAACCCCCTATGAGTTATGACGTACCATCATAACTCGGGGGCTCTGCGAGGCAATAAATTTTCTCTCGCAGAGATAAAATTTATTTAAATTAACTATCGCCACTTTCATTTTTACTAAAGTAAAAACAAAACGTGCCACGTTAATTTAATTGTTGCAGAGAAAATATAAAGAGCATTCTTGCAACAATTATTTATGCTTCTTCTTTGAAGTAGTATGAGTAACAAGTCCCAAGCGTAACTTTCCTTCTGGTCTTGCCATATAGTTTTTAAATTCTTTCATTGCTACAAGTCTAATAACTTTTTGATTTTTCTTTAATTTAAACTCAATAGCTCTGTTTCTGATTTTTGCAACTTGAGTTTTAGTATCATAATTTTCATCAATCTTATCATCGTGAAAATAATATTCTCCTAAATCCATATAACTAATATCTAATTCTTTTTTCAATGAACTCAAATAATCATCTAACTGGTCTTTATTCATATTGACACTAACTTTAATATCTTCAAATTTGCCATCTCTTTCTATCATGCTTGGTACATCTACAATACCTTTATCATATAGCTTGTCTATCTGTTCAATAAAACTACTTCTAAAATTTATTTTATCTATTTCAAAACTTCCGTCTTTATTTTTCTTTAATGTTGCATTATCAATAAATTTTGAGATAAAAGCTTGTTTTTCATCTTTGCTTTTCATAGTCCAAAGTTTTAATAAAACATCTTTATACATTTCGTGTTCAGTTAATTTTTCTCGTTCTATATCTCTTTCAGCCATAAGATGTTGTGGGTTATAAGTTTCTTTATCAAAATCAAGTGCATCAATTCTTTTATTTTCTAATATTGATAGTTTTTCTTCAATCAATTTGTAATCTTCTGAGAAATCTCCCATTTCAAGAATACCATTTATATAAGCATTTTTTAGTCTGTCTTTCTGTTGTTGTAATTTTTTTATTTCTTCGTCAATTTTCTTACTTTCATCATCTTTCTTTTCAGCAAGTATAGGGTAGAAGTATTTTTTAACATGAAAATCATATTCTACTAGGTCTAAAATATAATCTATTAAACAATTTTCTATTTCATCTTCGTTATAATATAACTTACAAGTATCGCAGAAATAATACATATATTTAGATTTCTTTCCACCAGTTCCTTTACAAGTCATTATTTGACCACAAGTTGGACATAACAATTTTTGAAAGAATATATAAACTCTATTTCTACAATATGCTCTTTGATTTGTTTCTTTTTGTTTTTGAACTTCTTCCCACATAGCTCTTGTTATAATAGGAGGTACAACATCCATAAATAGTTCTGTTTCTCTATCATTATCATATTTGTATCTTTCATAATCGCCCATATATATTTTATTATTTATAATTCTGTTAATAGAGGAATCAATCCAATGTTTTACTTCTGGATATAAAACTTTTTCTTTATTTAAAATATTGGCAATTGTTTGATAACTTTTACCCTCTAAATACATTTCAAATATTCTAACAACAATATCTTTAGTTGCATTATCTATTTTTAAAGTTTTATCTTGAGCTCTATAATATCCAAGAGGACATTTACCAGGAATATGACCAGCTTTAATTGCACCATTTAAACCGAATTTTGTTCTTTCTGATACTATTTCAATTTCTAATTGTGATAGAACTGTTAACATTCTAACAAAGAAACGACCATTTGCAGTTGAGGTATTTACATCATCTCTATCACATATTAAATAGCAATGATATTTTTCAAGAGTGCTAATTAAAACTTCTAAATCACGAACAGACCTTGTAACTCTGTCTAATTTATAAGCTACAATATAATTAATTAAGCCGTTTTTCATATCTTCTAACATTGTTTGAAATGCTGGTCTGTTCTTCATATCTTTAGCAGAAATTCCTGCATCTTTATAAACTTTAAATATCTCAAATCCTTTGTATTTGCATAATTGTCTTAATTTTTCTTCTTGCTCTCCTAAACTAAAACCTTCCCTTGCTTGATCTTCGGTACTTACTCTAATATAAATACCTGCAATTTTCTTTTCTTCTGAAAATGGTGTACTTAAATTCTCCATTTGAACCTCCTAAAAATATAAAAAAGTGCCAGAAAGCCTTTGCTAACTAACACTTAAAATTTATCTTATTATTTACTTGTATTACTTGCTGATAAAAAGAAAACTTCTAGTATTAGTTACCACTGATAAAATCTCTTAATCTTGAGAGTGGGTATTTATTTGCTAAATTACTTATGTAAAAGTATTTGTGTTCATTAAAGAATAAATATAATTTACCTTTAATGACTACACTATGTGGTTCTACATAAGCAATATTAGTTTTTTCAACCATTCTCAAATTACCATTCTTTATCTTTGGTTCACAATTACTAAAAGTGCAAGCCCATTCAATCTTAGAACGTAATTCTTTTTCTATTGCTATTTCTCTTTTAACTGTAGATATCATATCACAAAAACCTCCTTTTTTCAATATTTTGAGGCTATTATTTACTTTTATTTCCAAAAAGCAAAAAATAAGCCGATACTTAAATCGACTTATATATGTGAAATGATATTCACTTTTTTGTTTTCTTCAAGTTCACTTGTTGCAATACTTTCAAGTGGTTCGACGAAAACGCATTTTGGAGCGGGTAGCGAGAATCGAACTCGCGCAACCAGGTCGGAAGCATGGGATTCTACCACTAAACTATACCCGCATCAACATGTTTATTATATAACAATTATAGTAAATATGCAAATAAAAATAAAAAATTAATCTTATTTTTCATAAGGTACAAATTGAAAATCAAAATATGTATAATATCCACCTTTGGGACACTTCAAATACTCTGTAATTTTTTTAGCTGCTATATTAGATATTTGATTTATTCTAACAGCACCATCATCAGTTTGAACTAATGGTACAACATATCGCGTTTTTGATTTTACATTAACACAGTATTTTTCTTCAATAGGTATTAAACTTTTATACACCATGTCTGCTTCTTGAAATAATTTAAAACTATCTGATAAATATTTATCTTCACAAGTTAAAATTTTATCAATTACCTCTCGTTCTGAAAGAGTATATAAATCTTTTATTGTTAAGTATCCGGCATTATGCATTGATTTACACATATCCGCTAAAAATTGTGTTACAGTTCTACCTTTATCGCTCACCCATTCAGGCCATAGTTTTGAAATTGTATTTATATATTCTTCACAAACTTCTTTATCTTTAAAAGCTATTTCTTGTATACCTTCTTCATTTGTAATCACTACAATATTATTATACATTTTTCGAATTTTATTTAATTCCCAAACCCTAAAGAAAGTTAATCCACTTGAAAATGTATACTCAAATCTATCTGCAGATAGTTTTGGAGTATCATTATCAGCAATAGGATAAATTTTATAATTCTCTACATCTTCTAATTTTATACCATCTCTTTTTAATAAATTCATAATTTTTGAAGAATTTTTAATAATTTCGGAAGTTTTTTCTTCAGTAGATTCTTGAGTTTCTGAATCTCCGTTCATAAAATCTATGCAATGTTTAAATACGGGTGTAGCAACATCATGAAATAGACCTGCTAATGTTTGTTTTTTATCGTGGGTAAAATTCCAAATAATTAAAGCAACACCTATACTATGATCCAAATTAGAATACCAATATCTTACATTAAAACATTTTGAATAGTCAGTTCCACAACTCATACTGATTTTCCCGATTCTTTCCATTTCTGGAGTATCAATATATTCTAATAACCATTCTGGAAATTCAGGTGACAAAATTCCAAAATATTCTTTTATTTCATCATTTAAACTATCATAATATTTATTCATTTTATCCTTCTCCATTTTTTAGTTCTACTTTACAATAACATATTTAGACATTTTTTTCCATACTCTCACTAAAAAAATTTTATAAAACACTATTAAAATTTAAGCTTTGGGTGATATGTCAAATCTATAAAAAAAACACACTGAACTTGGCAAGTTACAGATGTGTTTATATATTAGGAAAGTTGTATAACTTTCCTAATATATAATAAAAAAGTATTTACAGATTATCTTTCCAGTCCCCAGTAGGACGGAATTTGGAAATGTCTTCCCCTTTTTCTGATTTGTTTTTATACTCTTGGTATTCCTCATCAGTAAGAGTTCTTTGGAAATAATCATCCCACCATGTAAACCAAGCCATATAGGATTCTGTTGTTTTAACATGTTCACCTTCTTTTGGCTCGGAAATTTCTACACCAAAGCGTTTTGTGTGCATAACACAGTATTCGATTGCATACTGGAAAGGCATGAGATTTTTCTCTATATATTGTAATTTTAATAAAGAGGAGCATCATGTGCTCCTCTTTTACTTTTTTATGCTTTTACCATTTCAAGTTTACTTTCAACCAATTCACAAATTAAATCTGCAGATTTTTCAACGCCAAAAGCATCACTATTAATACAAATATCATAATTAGAATGATTATTCCATTCCTTTTCAGTATAATATTTATAATGATTAGCTCTTAATTTATCAATACGCTTAATCTCTTTTTCAGCTTTTGACTTATCCATACCATAATATGTTGTTGCTCTGTTAATTTTATCTTCCATATCACTATAAACAAAAACATTTATGACATTTTCTCTACCAGCCAAAATGAAATCAGCACATCTACCAACAATAACGCAAGATTCTTTGTCAGCTGCTTCTTTTATTAATTCAGATTCTTTTATAAATAGCTCATCACTATTATTTAAACCTGAATAATATCCATTGTTTAAGCTTGCTAAGGCATCTCTTTTTTGTTCATTGTTTTCGATATATTCTTCAGATAAGCCTGTTTCTTTTGCTACTTTTGAAATAAATTCATTATCATATAATTTTATTCCTAATTTATCAGCAACTAGTTTTCCAATATATCTTCCACCTGATGCATATTCTCTTGCTATTGTTATAACTACATGTTTTGAAAGTTTGCTTTCTGTGTTTGTTGTAGTTTCTTTGTTTGTTACTTTTACATTTCCTTGTTTTAGATTTCTTATTTCTCTTATTAAGAATATTGTTGCTAATATGAATGCTAATCCGTCAGCAAATGGTCCTGCGAATAAAACTCCATGTATTCCAAACATCTTTCCAAAAACTATCATTGCTGGTATTAAAAAAGCAATTTGTCTTGATATTGAAAGTATTGCACTTATTATACTCTTTCCAATTGCTTGAAAGAATATTCCTGATGGAATTTGAATTCCGTTACAGATGCAAAGCATTAAGTATGTTCTAAATGCTATACATGCAAATTCCATGTAATTTGCATCTCCACTACCAAATATTGATATTAATTTATCTGGTATTGTTTGGAATAATATAAATGCTGTTGTACTAATTACAACACTTGAACCTAATACGATTTTTAATGTTGTTTTTACTCTGTCAAATTTTCTAGCTCCATAGTTATATCCAAATATTGGTTGTGCACCTGCTGCAATTCCTATTATAATGCTGTTTAATATTTGGCTTATTTTCATTACAATTCCTAGAACTGTAATTGGTATTTCTGCTCCAAATTTTGATTCTGCTCCATATTTTCCAAGTGTATTATTTTCAGTAGCCATTACAAATACTATACTCATTTGGTTTATAAAACTGCTTATTCCTAACATTGAAACTTTTTTTGCTACACTTGATTTTACTTTAAATGCTTCTTTACTTAATTTTATTGATTTGAATTTTTTAACATATAATGCATTTAGTATAAATACTAAAATTTGGCTTATTACAGTTGCAATTGCTGCACCTTCTACTCCCATTTTAAATACAAATATAAATATTGGGTCTAATATTGTGTTTAATACTGCACCTACAAGCATTGTTGTCATTGAATATTTTGGACTTCCATCTGATCTTATTATTGAGTTTAATGTTGTTCCTATCATTGAAAATGGTAATCCTATTGCTATTACATAACCATATTTTAATGCATATTCTTTTAATGCCTCTGTGCATCCAAACATATTTAATAATTGTGGTAAAAATATTAATGTGATTGCACAGAATAGTACTGATACTATTGTTGCGATTGATAGTGCATTTCCTACACCTTTTGCTGCTTCGTCTTTCTTCTTTTCTCCTAGCTTTAAGCTTAAATATGCTGATGCTCCATCTCCAAACATTAGTGAAAATGCTAATCCTATCATTACTAATGGGAATACTACGTTTGTTGCTCCATTTCCTAGGTATCCTACTCCCCACCCTATAAAGATTTGGTCTACTATGTTATATAGTGAGTTTACTAATAGGGATATTATGCATGGGATTGAAAATTTTCTTATTAATTTTCCTATTTTTTCTGTTCCTAGTATGTTTTCTTCTTTTTCCAATTTTCTCTCCTTCTTTCTTTTGATATTTTTGTCTGCAGTTGTCTTGTCAGTTGCTCCGAATTTTGTTAGTTTCCATATTTTCTAGCTTTTTCCTGTGGTTGGGCGTAAAAAGTCGTAAGTCCTTGTCTGGACTTACGTTTTACCTGCGCGACTTATCTATTATATCATATTTTTTGTTTTTATGTAAGTATTTTCTAAATTTTTTTATTAATTTTTTCCAATTATATCCTTTATAATTTCTCCTGCAATAATCAAACCTGCAACAGATGGCACAAATGATATGCTTCCAGGAACCTGATTACGAATGCTACACTTTCTTTTAGTACCTGGAGGGCAAATGCAATTTGTTTTGCAACTATTTTCAATATTTTCATATGGACGTATTGGTTCTTCTTTTGAATAAACAACTTTAAGTTTCTTTATTCCCCTATTTCTCAATTCTTTTCTCATAACCTTTGCTAATGGACATACTGAAGTTTTATAAATATCTGTTACTTCAAATCTTGTTGGGTCAAGTTTATTTCCTGTCCCCATACTTGAAATAATAGGAATATTTAATTTATTAGCTCTTACAACTAACTCAACTTTAGCAGTTACTGTGTCCACACTATCTACTATATAATCAACTGTATCATCTAAAATTTCTTTGCTATCTGGCATAAAAAATTCTTGATATACTTCTACATTTGCATTTGGGTTTATGTCTAAAATTCTTTCTTTTGCAACTTCAACTTTTGGCTTTCCAATTGTTTTTCTAGTTGCTATTATTTGTCTATTCAAATTTGTTAAGCAAATTTTGTCATCATCTACTAATATAAAATTGCTAACTCCTGCTCTTACTAGTCCCTCTACTACAAATGAGCCAACTCCACCAATTCCAAATACGGCAACTTTTGCGTTTTGTAATTTTTCTATTCCTTCTTTTCCTATCAATAATTCTGTTCTTGAAAATTGATTTAACATTTTATTTTTCCTCCTCCAAGAACTATGTCTCCTACATAAAATACCGCTGATTGACCTGGTGTTATTGCTCTTTGTGGTTCGGTAAATGTTACTTTGATATTTTCTCCGTCTTGCTTAATTTTGGCTTTTGCAACTTTTGATGAATATCTGGTTTTTACATCAACTTCCATTGGCTCTTCTATTTTATCAACTAATAATAAGTTAATATCTGTAACTGTAATTTCTTTTTTGTATAGTTCTTTTTCTTCTCCTACTATTACTTCATTTTTTGCTTTGTTAAATCCTAAAACAAATAATGGTACTTTATATGATATTCCTAGTCCTTTTCTTTGACCTATTGTGTAATTGTATAGACCTGTATGTTTTCCTAATATTTCACCTTTTGAATTTACAATATTTCCTTTTTTAGGTTTTATATCTGAATTAGTTTCAAGGAATTTTTTGTAGTTTCCGTCTGGCACAAAACATATATCTTCACTGTCTGGTTTATTTGCTACTTTTAAGTTATTTTCTCTTGCTATTTCACGTATTTGTTCTTTATCTGTAAAGTCTGCTAATGGAAATAATACATGTTCTATCAATTCTTTTGGAATATTCCATAATACATAACTTTGGTCTTTTTTACCTGCTTGTGATTTTTTTAGCACCCATCTTCCATATTTTTCACTATATTCTGTTTTTGCATAATGTCCTGTTGCTATGTAGTTACATCCTAATTCTTTTGCCTTTTCCCACATAATTCCAAACTTCATATATTTGTTACATTCTATACATGGGTTGGGTGTTCTGCAATTTGCGTAACAATCTATGAAATCATTTATTACATAGTCTTTGAATTGTTCTTTGCAGTTATATGTAAAGTGTGGAATTCCTATTGTCTTGCAAACATTTTTTGCGTCTATGTATGTATTTATGTTACAACAACTGCTTCCTGCAAACAGTTCTAGTGTTATTCCTAATGGCTCATATCCTTCTTTTTTTAGTAGTATTGCTGATACTGAACTGTCAACTCCTCCACTCATTCCTAATAATACTTTTTTGTTTTTCATTTTATTTTTCCTTCCTTAAGGTACAAATCAGATTAGAATAAAATTTCTCAGTTTTCTTCTCTATAATATTTATTCGTAAATATTTATTAAATTTATTGACATTTTTATTAATAAATGTTAATATAATAATATAAAAGATAAGAGCATCGCCCTTATCTGTGTGTTTGGTTAGATTTGTCCATAGGGCAAATCTCTATTTTTCTTTTAGATGAATAATACCTAAATACATATTTGTGCTTTGAACATATATGTATTAATAATGCAGTTCCTACAAAGAAAGCCATTATGATTAATAAAAATTCTATTAATTTCACAGCCGTCAACCCCTTTCTTACGTAATTTACATTTAGCTATATAAGCATAAATGCATAGATTAGCAATCATATAACATAGGCTTACTAGTCTATGCACTTATGCTTGAAAAGGGCAACTTCCAAACTATTGCAATTTTATCATGTATATCTTTAAAAGTCAATATTTACTATTAAATTCTTTTTTATATATTATTCTGCACAGAAAATTTATTGAAAAAATCTTTAATTTTTCAGTTCCTTTCTTTTAATGGCTGCAATTTATATTTCCAGTCCCTGTGCTATCATTTTTATTTAGCATATCTTCAATAGTATGCCAAGCCAAAAGAGCACACTTAACTCTTGCTGGCATATTAGACACATTTTTAAAAGCAATTGCATCTTCTAATTTTTTTAGTTCTTCCTCATCAGTCGTCTCTCTTTTGATCATTTCTATAAATGTTTTTATAATCTCTTTTGCTTCTTCAACAGTTTTGCCTTTTAATGTATCTATCATTATTGATGTTGATGCTTGTGATATTGCACATCCATGTCCTGAAAATGCCATATCTTCTATTTTATTTCCATTTAATTTTAATTGTAATGTTATTTCATCTCCACAATTTGGGTTATGCCCCACTTCACAGTAGTCTGCATTTTCTATTTTCTTTTTATTGTATGAATTCATACTGTGTTCCATTATTAGTTCATTGTAAACATCTGTTAACTCGTCCATTTTCTCAACTTTCCTTATCTTATATAATTTTTAAACATACCATAAGCCTTATCAAGAGCCTTAACCAATTTATCTACATCATCTTTTGTATTATAGATGTAGAAACTTGCTCTACATGTAGAATCAATACCCAAGAATCTCATAAGTGGTTGTGCACAATGATTTCCAGAACGTACACATACACCTTCTGAATCCAAAATGCTTGCAACATCATGTGGATGAACCCCATTAATGTTGAATGAAATTACACTTGAATGATTTTCTTCATTTGGTGTTGTGTATAATGTTAGATAATCTAGTTTTGATAATTCTTGTCTTGCATATGATATTACTTCATGTTCAATTTCTTGTATTTTATCATATCCTAAATTTTCAATGTAATCAATTGCTGCTCCTAAACCAATTACACCTTCAACATTTTGTGTACCTGCTTCAAATTTATTTGGAAGTGGTGCAAATGTTGTTTCTTGTTCGTAAACATATTCTATCATATCTCCACCCATTAAAAATGGAGTCATTTTGTTTAGTATTTCTCTTTTTCCATATAATACACCTATTCCAAGTGGTGCAAGCATTTTATGTCCTGAAAATACTAGAAAGTCTGCATCTAAATCTTGAACATCAATTTTCATATGTGGTATGCTTTGTGATGCATCAACTATTACCACTGCACCTTTTTTATGTGCATATTTAATTATTTTTTTCACATTGTTTATTGTTCCTAAAACATTTGAAACATGTGTGATTCCTACTATTTTTGTTTTGTCAGTAATTTTACTTTCTATTTCTTCGTCTGTAATTTCATAATTTTCGTTGATATACATGTAGTTTAATTTGCTACCTGTTTGCTTTGTCATTTTTTGCCAAGGAACTAAGTTTGAATGATGTTCCATTATTGAAATTATTACTTCATCATCTTTTTTAAGGTTGTCCAATCCATATGAATATGCAATTAAATTTAAGCTTTCTGTTGCATTTTTTGAGAATATTATTTCTTCTCTGTGTTTTGCATTTATGAATTTTGCTATTTTTGTTCTTGTGTTTTCGTATTGTTCAGTTGCTTCTACACTTAATGAATATGCTCCCCTATGTGGGTTTGCATTGTATTTTTGGTAGAATTCTTCTACTGCTTTTATAACTTGTATTGGTTTTTGTGTTGTTGCTCCACTGTCTAGATATGTGATGTTTTCATTTTCTAGTAATGGAAAATCTTTTTTTATATTATTCATTTTATCTCACCTTTTTCTTTTAAATGAATCCTTTTCTTTTAATCCAATCTTTTATCAATTTCTTGTAAAATTTCTTCTCTCAATTCATCATTTTCAATTTTTTCTAAAATCTGATTAAATCTAGCTCTAACCATCAGCTTCATAGCCTCTTTAAGTTCAAATCCTCTACTCATAATATAGAATAATTCTTTTTCGCCAATTTTCCCAGCAGAACTTGAATGATTACCCTCAACCTCTTCTTCAGAACAAAGTAACATTGGTAAAGCTATTGATTTTGCTGTATCTGATAATAGCATACAAGCTTCATTTTCATTTCCTGTAGCTTTCTTACAACCTTTTTTGAAATCAATTGTTCCTTTAAAATGTTTTTTAGATGTATCTTTTAAAGTTCCTTGAACTTCTATATCAATATTAGATTTTTTACCTCTCAATTCACCTATATAATTTAAGTCAAAAACTTGGTTTTCTTTTCCTAAATAAATTGTGTTTAGTTGATTATCACAGTTATCGCCTTGTAAATTAGAATAATAATTTGTAATGCTGTGTTTTCCGCCAAAGTCAACAATTGTATAATTAATTTTTGCATTTTCTTCAAAATCGTTTTCAATTGCTAAAAAGTTATTTGATTTTGTATTCATTAAATTAACTACTACTATATTTAATTCTGAATTTTTTTCGGCTTTTGCTTTTATTATTCCATTGTGATAACTTTCATTTTCTTGGTTTGAAGTGTATTTTATTATTACTGTTGATTTTGTGTTTTCATTTGCAGTAATTTCTATGTTGTCTATTAATGCAACATTTTCATCATCAAATTTAAAATCTATTTCCGCTTCTGTTTTTTCTTTTTTATTTTGAGTATTATTTATGTTTAATTTTATTTTTTGATTTGCTCCGTGTTTTGCTTGATTTGTAAGTTCTTCACTTAAACCATAAACTAAATCTGTATTTGTATTGTCTGCATTTTGTTCTATATTTATTTTAGATGTGTCACCAATTATTGTAACATTTTCAAATGATGTTATAACTTCTGGAACTTCAATATTTTCTAATTTCATATTGTTTATTCTGAAATTTCTGGCTGTTCTAACTGGTGTTTCATTTAATTTTAAATTTTCCATATTATCCTATTGCTCCTTCTAATTCTAAGTTAATAAGATTATTCATTTCAACTGCATATTCTACTGGTAATTCTTTTGCTATTGGATGTGCAAAACCTCTTACTATCATAGCCTTTGCATCTTCTTCTGATAGTCCTCTGCTCATTAAATAGAATATTGTTTTATCACTTATTTTACCAATTTTTGCTTCGTGTGAAAATTCAACTTCATCTGTTCTTATATCATTTGTTGGTATTGTATCTGAAATTGATATGTCATCTAGCATAAGTGATTCGCATGATACTGATGATTTTGAATTTTTTGCATTTTCATTTATTCTTACTAAACTTCTATATGTGCATTTTCCTCCATTTTTTGATATTGATTTTGCATTTACTACACTTGATGTATTTGGTGCGTTATGAATTACTTTGAATCCATTGTCTAAGTTTTGTCCGCCACCTGCAAATGATATTCCTGTGAATTCTGTTTTTGCACCTTCTTCATTTAATATGCTCATTGGATATAGCATTGATATTTTTGACCCAAATGAACCTGATACCCAATCCATTTTTGCATTTTTTCCTACTATTGCTTTTTTTGTATTTAGGTTTAACATATTTTTTGACCAGTTTTCTATTGTTGAATATCTTAAATAAGCATTGTCTGCTACATATAATTCAACACATCCAGCGTGTAAGTTTACTTTATTGTATTTTGGTGCTGAACATCCTTCTATAAAGTGTAAGCTTGCTCCTTCTTCTACAATTATCAATGTGTGTTCGAATTGTCCTGATTCTGGTGAGTTTAGTCTGAAGTATGATTGCAATGGAACATCTACTTTTACTCCTTTTGGCACATATACAAATGAACCGCCTGACCATACTGCTCCATGTAATGCAACAAATTTATGGTCATTTACTGGTACACATTTCATAAAATGAGACTTTACTAGTTCTGGATATTCTCTTACTGCTGTTTCCATATCTGTATAAATTACACCTTGTTTTATTAATTCTTCTTTCATACTATGGTAAACAACTTCTGAATCATATTGTGCCCCAACACCTGCAAGTGATGTTTTTTCCGCTTCTGGTATTCCTAATTTGTCAAATGTATTTTTAATATCCTCTGGAACGTCATCCCATGAACTATTTAATTTTGACTTTGGTCTTACATATGTTGCGATTTCATCCATATTCAATTCTGATAAATCTGGTCCCCATGTTGGCATTTCTAAATTGTTATATACTTCTAATGCTTTTAGTCTGAATTCTCTCATCCAGTCTGGGTCATTTTTTTGTTTTGAGATTTCTTCTATAATTTCTGGTGTTAAACCTTTTTTTATTTTGAACTCATATTCGTCTTTGTTTTTTATATCATAGATATTTCTATTTATTTCATCTAGTTTTGTTTTTGACATTTATTATATTTTCCTTTCTTGTCAATAGGGACGCCCCTTTTTGACAACTTGTATTTTATATTAAATTGCTTTATAATATTATTATAAAAATTAAAGGAGGGTTTTCATTATGAAGAAAAATCACTTTTTAGAACAGGCTCGGCTATATGGTCTAATTGGGCTAATTACCCTAATCGCAGCATTAATATTTTATATAGCAGTATTAAATTCTTATCCTTTAACTAATACAGAGGAAAATTATATAAAGATAATCTTTGTTTTCCTTTTTACACTTGCAATTTACTGCTGTTTAAAATTTTCAATTCTTTTTATTTTAAAAATTTTTCTAAGAAAGTAAGATTTTTCACCCCAGTTCCCAGCCGTCTTTTTGACTGGGAATCTTTCTATTATTTATATAATGTTATTTATATTGTGCATACCCATTTTCTTCAATCTCTGAAGCTAATTCTTGTCCACCTGTTTTAACAATTTTTCCATTAACCAAAACATGAACATAATCAACCTTTAAACTATGCAAAATTTTAGTATTATGAGTAATAATTAAAACAGCATTATTCTCATTTTTAAACATTTCAATACCTTTTGAAACAGTCTTTATTGCATCTACATCAAGTCCTGAATCTGTTTCATCAAGAATAGCAAGTTTTGGATTTAATACAAGCATTTGTAAAATTTCATTTTTCTTTTTTTCTCCACCTGAAAATCCAACATTTAAGCTTCTTTCCATGTTTTTAGGATTCATATTTAATTCTTCCATATATTTTTTCAATTCATCTTTAAATTGGAATATTTTTACTGGTTCACCTGTAATTTTATTTTTTGCATATTTCAAGAAGTTTGTAACTGAAACTCCTGGTATTTCTTCTGGTAACTGGAATGACATAAATATTCCTTTTCTTGCAATTTCATCAGTTCTTGATTCTGTAATATCTTCACCATCAAATATTATTGTTCCATTTGTTTTTGTATATTCTGGGTTATTTAATATTGCATTTGCTGTTGTTGTTTTTCCAGAACCATTTGGTCCCATTATTACATGGATTTCTCCTTTTTTAATATCTAAATCTATTCCTTTTAATATCTCTTTTTCTCCTGCGTTTACATGTAAATCTTTTATTTCTAATAATTCACTCATTGTTTTTAATCCTTTCTTTCTGTCAATAGGGACGCCCCTTTTTGACAATTTTTATTTATTATCTGTCAAAAGGGCCCGTCCCTATTGACATTGTTCTTCGTGCGCAACATCTGCACTTCTCTTTATTGATATCATAATCACAGTCTAAATTTGTTAATCCAAGTTCTTTATGCACATATTTTGCCAATTTGTTTATTGTTTTATCCGTTATCGCTAATTTTATTTTTTCCGCTTCGCTTTCAGCTTCTTTTTCTTCTAAATTTAAGACATCTTTTAAAAATACATATACTATGTCGTATGCTTCTAGAATTTTCTTTGCTAAGTCTTCCCCTTTTTCTGTTAGTTCTATTGTTCCATATGATTCATAGTTTAGCAGTCCACTGTCTTTTAAATTGTAAATTGCTTTGTTTACACTTGGTTTTGTACAGTTCATTTTTTTTGCGATGTCTGTTACTCGTATGTTTCCATTTTGCTGTTTTAATATGTACATTGTTTTTAAATATTCTTCTGATGATTTTGATATCATGTTTTTTCTCCTTTTATTTTTTGTTAACTCCGGTTAACATTATACTCTCTTATATATTGTTTGTCAAGGCTAACACTTAAAAAAATGACACATTTTGCTAATTTTAGCATGTGCCATTTTTTAATTTAAAATATTTTATTAATTGTTTAATTTATATGGAGGTGATAATTTAGCGATACCAAAACATCCTCCCGCAAATAGTAACTCTCCAGTTTTAGGGTTAACCTCTAGAGAATTTGTTTCAAATCCTCCTTGTCTTCCCTGTTTTACAATAGAATTTGTTGTATTGCTTGTTACAACTTGGAAAGATTTTCCGCCGTCAACAGAACGATATAATGCACAATCATTTAAAAATGTATTTCCAGCACCTCCACAATAAATAATATTAGGATCTATTGGGTCTACTGCAACTTTAGAAATGCTATATCCACCTTTTAAGTTTACAGGTGCTCTTTTATATTCTTCAACATATCTATTTAAAACACATTCTACACTACCATCTTTTGTTGATGTTTTATATAAATATCCACCTTCACATGCAGCATATGCCACTTCATTTTTCCAGTCATATGCTACGTCTAATATATGTGCTGATGCGTATTTAGGATTTGGTATAAATTCTGTATTGTTTACTTTTTTCCAAGTCTTTCCATCATCATAAGATGTTACAATATATTTTCCAGTTTCGTCCATTCCATATAATTCTTTTTGACCTTTTGGGTTGTGTGTATAAACATTTATACATCCATCCATTTTTGCCCAAGTATGTCCACCATCTTCACTTCTTAAGTCACACGCAAATAATACTTTTGGATTTGTTGGTGATTGATAAGATGATTCTATTCCTGTGTTTATATTTTCTTTTGTAAAATACATTCCTGTATCTACAATTGTTTTTCCACCATCAAATGTGATTTTTAATTTTCTTGGGTTATGCCATGAGTCTGATACTCCAACAAAATATGTATTTTCGTCTACAGCATATCCTCCATAGCAAAATCCGCCCCATCTGTAACCTGACATACTAATATATTTCCAAGTTTTGCCTCCATCTGTTGTTACACATCCATCATAATCTTGTGAACCAAAATATATAATATCTGGATTGTATACATTATAGTGAACATTTCCTCCACTTAGTATTCCTGTAATTCCGTTGCTGTCCCATTTAAATGTTTTTCCACTATTTGTACTTGAACTTGCATAATCTCCTTGTGTATGTATCCATACTTTGTTTTCGTTAATTGGGCTCCACATTGGAATGCTCATTCTGTTATTGTAAGGCATAAAGCTTAATTCATCTGATAATGTTGAATTTTTCCATGTCTTTCCACCATCTGTACTATAATATGGATAATTTTGGTATGTTCCTTGTCTATCTATTATTATCATCTTATTTGAATTTAATGGACTTACTTTTATGTTCATTGGTTCTGTTGTTGGATATGAAGTTGATTCTATTTTTTCAAAAGTTTTTCCGTCTTTTGAAATATATACTCCATCATTATTACAATAATAAACATTTATCTTTTGATCTTTTTGTTCTGTTAAATCTAATCCTGTAATTGTGTCATCTATTATTTTTTCAAAACTTTCGCCTTTATTTGAACTATAATATATTCCGTCTTTTTTTGAAACATATACATCACCTGTATATGGATTTATTTTTATTGTTCCGTCGCTTAAATCATTGTTTACATGGTTCCATGTATAACCACCGTCTGTTGTTTTATATAAGCCTTTTTCGTTTTCTTCTAAATAGTTGTCTTCTGTTTCATATGCTGTTGACCAATATGCAACCATACATCTATTTTTTTCTTGATTATATGATGATTCGTCATATGCTATTGATTCTCTTATGTCTCTGTGACCTTTTATTAACATCATTTTAGTAAACTTCCAAGACTTTCCTCCATCTTCTGAAATATATAGTCCATTTGTATTAAATGGTGAACCGTTTATTCCAACCGCTACAACGTATGATGGATTTTTAGGGTCTATGGAAAATGCTCCTACTCCTCTTGATTGTAGTCCTGCATTTGACTGCTCCCAGTTTTTTCCTCCGTCTTCTGAACGGTATACTCCACCTACATCTGTTCCATATAATAATGTTTTTCCATCTTTACTTATAGCCATTCCTATTGGCCATTGACAGCCTTCCCCTCCTGTTGTAACGCCTTGTTTTTTTAATAATTCTTTTGAAACCATTGGTACTGCTGACCATGATGTTATGTTTGTTACATTGTTTTTGTCATAAGGACATTCTTTTTGTTGTTTTATTAATAATGATAAATCTATTATGCTTAATTTGTTGTCACTGTTCATGTCTGCTTGTTCTAATGATGTTATACTTTTTGATTTTATTAAATATTCTTGCATTATTTGTATGTCTTCATCATCTATAACTGAACTTTGATTTATGTCTCCTACAAATATTTCTGATGCTGCAAATACTGTGCTTTGGCTTATTAGTATTCCACATATTATAAGCATTATCATTGTTTTTCCGATTTTTTTGTTTTTATAGTATAGTATTATTGCCAATATTGCTAATATAATTATTACTAATAATATTGTTCTGCTTGCTCCTGTTTTAGGAAACATTTTTGGTAGATTTTCTTCTGTTTTATTTGTACTTTTGCTTTCATCTGTTGAATTATTTTTGTTTGAATTTATTATGTTATTTTGTTGATTGTTTTCTAATTCATTTTTTACTGAGTTATTTTCTGTAATATCATTTATTGTATTTTTATCTGAATTTTCAGTTGTATTATTTGATGTATTATCGATTGTTGTATTTTTTACTGTGTTACCTGTTGTATTTTCTGTCGTTGTGTTTCCAACTGTATTATCTGTTATGTTTCCTGTTGTTGTATTCTCCACAGTATTATTAGTATTGTCTCCGGTTGTGTTTTCAATTATATTTCCAGGATTTGATGGTTTTTCTATTAAACTTTCATTTACTTTTATTGAAATTTCTTTTGATAATTTTTCATTTTCAAATTCTGTTTTGCTGTCAGATGCTGTTATTCCATCTATTGTTATTTCTGTTTTTCCAACGCTTGCACTATTCTTAGCTTTTAAGTTTATTTTTAATATTTCTTTGTTAGTTTCTTCTTGTTTGTTAATTACAATAAATACATTATTTTCTTTATTATATTTTAAGCTCTCCCAGCCTTTTTTAGTTTCAAAACTATTCTCATCTAGTTCTTCCCAAATATTGCTATCATAGTTTATTTTTGCTTTAAATGCATTAATTTGTTCATCACTATCTATTTTTAGTATAATGGATGTTTCTTCTCCTTGTTTTATTTCTGTTTTTTCTACTTCTATACTACTATTTAATGTTTTATCTGTTGCCTGTATTTTATTACTAAACATTAAAAAGCTTGTACATATTATTATCATTGTTATAAAAAAAACTACCCTTTTTTTCATTTTTATTTCTACCTTTCCATATTAACTTTTTTATATTTATATTTTAACAAAAAAAGAATTAAATAGCAATAAGTCCTTAATATAATAAAACGAAAATAAGCTAAGGTTTTACCCTTAACTTGTTTTCGTTTTTAAAAGCCTAGCTTTGCTTTTAAAAAAATTTCATTTCACGTTGCTTAAAATACAGTGATAGTTAATTCTTTAAACATTTCAGGATTTGTAGATTCTAAAACTTCATTAATTCTATAAAGAATTTCTTCCTTTTGTGTCGTAACATGTATTTCTAAAAGATATTCTTCAATCTGAGCTAACCCATTAAAATCCTCCTTTACTTCTTTAGTTGAATCTATTGTTACTAACACTCTAAATCGAAAGTCTGTTTTTAAAGCTAATTGAATACCAGCTTTACTATATGATATTTTAAGGTTGGTGTCCTCACGTTTGATTATTTTTTCTTCTAAACTAACACTTACGCCCAGTTTCTGATCTTTTTGAACAAGATATATTTTAGTTACATATCCTTCAGTTATGCAAATCCTTGAAAAACCATCACAAACATTTCTATTTAATAAAGTAACTAAAACTTTTTTGTTGTCCTCTGTATAACATTCAAAAGTGCCTTCATTTTTCTTCCAGTTTTTAGGTTTAACTGAATATTTTATTTTTGTCAATTCTGCAATTTGTTCAAAATCTTTTGGAACCTCCAATCCTTCCTGTTCAGCCCATTGTTTAATTCTTCTTTTTAACTCTGATTCAATATTATTTGTTTCATTCTCCCGTGAAATATTCATAAATTATCCTCCTTTAGTAATTACTAATACGGGTTGCATATGCATTAAGACATTTTTTCATCCATGCCTCAAGGATGTTTATTATATTATACAATAAATTTACATAATTTTCAACTTTTGGTTTACCTTTCGAAGTGATACTATATGATGCAAACTTTTATCCTAAAGCAACATCTAATATCATCATAATTGTAAAGCCTATTGCAACGCCAATAGTACCAATATTAGAATGCTCTCCTGCTTGTGACTCTGGTATTAATTCCTCTACAACAACATAAATCATTGATCCTGCTGCAAAAGATAATAAATATGGCAAAATTGGAACCACTGCATTTGTAAGAAGTATTGTAATGACTGCACCAATTGGTTCAACAATTCCTGACAAAGTCCCATATAAAAACGCTTTTGGCTTTGAAACTCCTTCACTTTTTAATGGCATTGAAATAATTGCACCCTCTGGAAAGTTTTGTATAGCAATTCCTATGGCTAATGCAAAAGCTCCTGCTATTGTAATACCTGCATTTTGCGCTAGTGCTCCTGCAAAAGTAACTCCAACTGCCATTCCCTCTGGTATATTGTGCAATGTTACTGCAAATACCATCATTGTTGTCTTTTTTAATTTTGATTTTATTCCTTCTGTTTTTTCACTTTCTAAGTGCATATGTGGAACTACACTATCTAATACTAAAAGAAATACAATGCCTAATAAAAATCCTATTGCTGCTGGAATCCAAGCAACTTTTCCTTGTGTTTCTGCCATTTCTATTGATGGTATTAATAGTGACCACACCGATGCCGCTATCATTACTCCTGATGCAAATCCTAATAAGATTTTTTCTACTTTTTTATTCATTTCTTTTTTCATTAAGAATACCATTGCAGCTCCTAGTGTTGTTCCTAAAAATGGTATTGCTAAACCTAAAAATATTTGCATAATTATTATCTCTTTTCTTTTATTTTTATTATATTTATTTGATAATATATTGTTTTTTTATACCTTGGTGTCGCAATCTTCATATTAAAAAATACTTGTATGTAGATTGCTCCAATTCGCACTCGTTAACACTCGTTTAATCGCTTACGCGGTATTTCAAAAACAATATATTATCAAATTATTAAACACAAATTATTTAATAGATAATTTATTTTTTATAAAATCTTTATCAATTTTTATAGTAGTTGGCCTTCCATGTGGGCAAGTATATGGATTGTTTAAACTTAATAAACTTTGTATCAAATTTTCGACTTCCTGCACACTTAAATCCATATTTGCTTTAACCGCTGCCTTGCATGCAACTGTTGCAATAAATCTTTCTTCAACATCTTTTATTGAAGTTCTTTCATTTGTTAACATTTCATCTAAAATATCCATAAAAATATTTTGAGTTTTTGCTTTATATTCTAAGTCTGGTATTCCATTTATTTTAACTGAATTTTCGCCAAATATCTCTATATCGAATCCTGTATTTTTAAATATTTCTATGTTATTTTTTACAAATTCCATTTCTCTATGTGTTAAATTTATAACTTCTGGCATTAACATCATTTGGCTATTTTGACTAACTTTTTTCTTATAATTTTCTTTTATTTTTTCATATAGCACTCTTTCATGTGCCGCATGCTGGTCTATTAAAAATATTTCGTTTTCTACTTCTATTATTATAAATGTTCTAAATAATATTCCTATATACTTATATTTTACTGTTCTTGCTTCTTCTCTTTTTCGTAATTCATTTTTTGAATTTATATTTGCTATTATATTGTGTTCAGCTTCTTTTTGTTCTTGATTTTCACTTTTTGAATTTGAACTTTTTTCGGAATATTCATTTGTTAAAAATTCATACTCATTTTCGATATATTCTTCATTGTGTTCCTCGTTTTCATTATTTCCCAAAAATTCGAATTTAAGCATAGTACTTTTTATTGCATGATATACAACTTTGTATATTTTATCTTCATCTTTAAATCTAACTTCCATTTTAGTTGGATGAACATTTACATCATAAAAGTTTGCTGGCATATCCAAATTTAAAATATAAAATCCATATTTTCCAATGCCCACTGCTCCTTTAAATGCTTGATCTGCACTATTTATTAATACATTATTTTTGATGTTTCTTTTATTTAAAAATATTATCTGTTCTTTTCTATTATCTCTTGAAATTAAAGTGTTTCCTATAACACCTGTAACTTTGATATTATCACTTTCGTAGTTTACTTCTAGTAAATTTTCTTTTATTTCTTTGCCATACATTAAGTATATAATATCTAAAATATTGCCATTTCCGTTAGAAAAGAATATATTTTTTCCATCATTTAATAATCTAAATGATATATTAGGATTCGCAAGCGCTACTTTTTGAACCCAGTTTTTTATGTATCTGAATTCTGTAGCATCTTGCTTTAAAAATTTATATCTTACTGGTGTGTTAAAGAATAAATTTTCTACAAAAATGGTTGTTCCAACTTGCATTCCACATTCTTCCGCTTCTATTATATTCCCTGCTTTTGCAACAATTTTAGTTCCTGTAAATTCATCTTTTGTTTTAGATTGCATTGTTAAAGTTGATATTGCACTTATACTTGCTAATGCTTCACCTCTGAACCCCATTGTATATGTTTTTTCTAGGTCTTCTACCTTTCGTATTTTGCTTGTAGCGTGTCTTTCTAGAGATATTGCCATATCATCTTGTCTAATGCCTTTTCCATTGTCAGTAATTTTTATAAATGTTTTTCCTCCATTTTTTACTTCAATTACTATGTTGTCCGCTCCTGCATCAATTGAATTTTCTACTAGCTCTTTTACTACATTTGCAGGTCTTTCTATAACTTCACCTGCTGCTATTTTATTTATTGTTAAATCATCTAATAAAACTATGTTTCCCAATTTTATTCATTTCCTTTTAAACTTGTTACCATATCTATTTTTTTAACTTTTCTAGAAAGTACTTTATTTACAATAATAGAAACTATAAGGCTTCCTACTACTGCATACAAATAAGAAGTTGGTTTTATATATGCATTAAAATCGTAATTATCTCCAAGTGCTGATTTAAATATATAATCTAACATCCAAAATCCTAGTGGTAATCCTAAAATAATTCCAACTATGGTTAGCCATAAATTTTGTTTTACAAATATATTTTTTATTTGTTTATCTTTAAATCCTAATACTTTTAATGTTGCAAATTGATATTGTTTTTCTGTAAATGATAATATTCCTAGATTGTAGATTATTACAAATCCTAAAATTGCTGATACAACAATTAATAAAACTATCATTGTTTGGACTGTTTCTAGCATTCTTTCCATTCCTTGTTTTAATGTTGTTAAACTTTGGATTGTATCAACTCCGTCAATTGTTTTTGTGTTACTTAAATCTTCGTCTGTATATACTACATCTGCTCTATATGTTAGTCCTAGTGACTCAAAATATTTTCTTGACATATTTAATTGTTGATTTTGTGGATCTCTATTTAATCCTACAATTTTACAAGTGTACCAATTATCGTCTCCAAATATGTGCCAAGTAATTTCATCTCCAACTTGTAAGCCATATTTTTCTGATAATTTTTCTGTAATGTAAATTCCGTTATCTTTTAAATCCATATATTCTTTATTGTGATTTGTGTATTTTAATTTGTTTGGTGCGTCATTTACTGTTAAAGTATTTGTTTCTTTTTTGTCATTATTTTTGATTTCTATTCCAAATGTTTGGCTTGTTTCTTTGCCATATTTTTGTGTTATATTGTCAAATTGTTCATCTGTGTAATTGTTTGAAAGTGAAAGTTTGTATTCAAAATTGCTTATTTTATCAAATTCCCAACTCAAATATGATTTCATTGTGTCCATCATTCCAAATGCACATAACATAAGCATTGTACATCCTGTAATTCCTACAATCGCCATTATACTTCTTCCTTTGTTTCTTCCAACATCCCTTAAATTCCATCTTGTAGAAATTGATGCTTTTTTGAAGATTCCTTTTGTTGTTAAATCAAATTTTGTGTTTTTAACTTTTGGTATTTCTAATCGTAAGGCTTCAGCAGCTGATTCTTTTAATATACTTCTACATGATAAGTATGTTACAAGTGTTATTAAAACCACTACTGCTATTGCTAATATGTACACAACTGGAATTAATACTGTGTTGTATACTGGAATTTCAAAATAACTCATTTCCATATTTAAGAAGAAAGTTCCTAATGCATATCTTCCTACTAAAAGCCCTACTATGCTAGCTACTAGGCTTATTATAAATCCATATCCTACATAGTGGTTTATTATTTTTCTGTTTTTAAATCCAAGTGCTTTTAGTGTTCCTATTTGTGTTCTTTGTTTTTTTACAAATCTGTTCATTGTTGTTGTTACTGATAATACTGCTATAAATAAGAATAAAAATGTAAATACACTTGAATATGTTGTTCCTTCTTCTATTTCTGAATTATATCCTTGATAAGATGCACTTGCTTTTCTGTCTGTTACTGCTATTGCTGATTTTATGTTATTTTCTAAATCTGCTTTTGTTTCTTGTAGTTTGTCTGTGTTATCTATGTCAATTATTACTTGATTAAAGATTTGTGGCATTCCTTCTGGTAATTCATTTATTGATAAATACATAAATCCATAATTTTTATGTGTTGGAAATATTTCTGTGTCATCTTTTACAAAGTATACATGGTCTGGTGTATTTACTAGACCTAGTATTTTTTCTGTTATTTTCATATTTTGATATGTAACTGTTATTTCATCTCCAACTTTTAAATCTAAATTTTTAGCTAAATAACTGTCAAACCATACTCCTTTTTTGTCTTTGCTAAATTCTTCACCTTCTACAACATACATTTTTGAAATGTTGTTTGTTTCTATAAAGTTTGTTTCTAATGTTACATCTTCTTTGTTTTCAAGTTCTGTATTTATTGTTAGTAATCTTTCTGCATCTTTAACATTTTCGGTATTTTTTACTTTTTCTAAATCTTCATTGCTAAAATTTTCTCCTGATAACCATATATCTTGAAAATTGTTGTCTTTATAATATTTGTCAGCACTTTTATCCATTCCATCCATATATGCATGTATTCCTGCAAATACAAATACTCCTAAAAATACCATTATGAATATGTTGAAAAATTGCATTTTGTTTTGTTTTATATCTCTTAATCTTTTTTTGCTTAATTTTTTCATTTTTTATTACATTCCTCCTTTTTTGAGACACTAGGGACGGTCCTAAAATGTCTCATTTTTTTGTCATATTTTGTCGCATATTACCATTTTACTTCGTCAATATTTTTAGGATTTTCATTTTTTGCAACACTTTCTATTTCTCCGTTTTTTACTCTTATTACAGTATCTGCTATGTCTTCAAATAAACTGTTATGTGTTACTATAATAACTGTGTTTGCTCCATTGTTTCTGTTGCATTGTTTTTTTAGTAATTTGAGGACTTCAACTCCTGTTTTTGAGTCTAGTGCACCTGTTGGTTCATCACATAATAATAATTTTGGATTTTTTGCAATTGCTCTTGCTATTGATACTCTTTGTTGTTCTCCTCCTGATAGTTGGTTTGGAAATTTGTTCATGTGTTGTTCTAACCCTACTGCTTTTATTGCTTCTTTGCTGTCATTTCCATTTTTTACTATGTCTTTTACTAGTTCTACGTTTTCTAGTACTGTTAGTGTTGGCAATATGTTGTAGAATTGAAATATAAATCCTATGTTTTCTGCTCTGTATTCACTTAATTTACTTTCTGTGTATTTTGAAATTTCTTCTCCATCAATTTTTATACTTCCTTCTGTTGGTGTGTCCATTCCTCCTATTAGGTTTAGTAGTGTTGATTTTCCTGCTCCTGAAGGTCCAAGGATTACTACAAATTCTCCTTTGTCTAGTTCTAAGTCTATGTTTTTTAGTGCTTTGAATTCACTTTCTCCTATTTTGTAAGTTTTGCTTACATTTTTTAGTTCTACTATTTTTTCCATAACTCCTCCTTAATGTGAAATTTTTTTCATATTTTTAAAATTATTATATATTCATATTATATTGTTGTCAATAGTAATATGAAAGATTTTTCATGTATTATCGCTAGATAATTTGCAACCTTTGAGTACAAATATATTTTTATTTTTGGTGTATTCTTTTTATACGCATTTAGTTTATATTTTTTATATGCTGTTTGTATAACTTTTTGTGTGAAAACTGTTGACCTGTATAATATGTTATGTTAGAATAAATATGAAGTAATTAATGATATGGTACTAAAATAATGGCGAATTTTTTTTTATAATAATGTACTAAAGATAGGATTTTTGAGTCATAATAAGTATGAAAATAAAATACATAGGAGGAATTATATAATGTTAAGTAGAAAAGTCAAAAATAATAATGGTATAACACTTGTAGCTCTAGTGATAAGTATCATTATTTTATTAATTTTAGCAACAATATCAATACAATCATTAACAAACACAGGAATATTTAGAAGAGCACAAGAAGCTAAAAACGCAATGGAAAAAGCAGAAGCAGAACAAGCAGAAATGCTAAATGAATATGAGAATGCATTAAATGGATATTATAAACCAACAAAAACATTACAAGCAGATGGAAGTTGGAACAGCACAAAAAAAGTAAATAGTCCACAATTAATGACAGGAATGACAGGAATATATTGGGATGAAGATGGCAATGAAGTTGAAGTAACACCAGATAATCAAGATAACTGGTATGATTATTCAGCACAAAAATGGGCAAATGCAATAACAAAAGACAGTGATGGAAATACAACAGCATATTGGGTTTGGATACCAAGATATGCATATCAAATAGAAAAAGGACGTTATACAAGTGAAGCAGGGCCAATATCAGTAAAATTTTTACAAGGGACAAGCAATAAAGATGAAGCCAATTTAGAAATAAGTCAAGATTATCCAGAAGTAACAGGAGAAAAAATGTCAGCATATGTAGTACATCCAAGTTTTACAGACGGTTCATCAAATGGAAAAAATAATAATTATATGAATGGTGAATGGGATAAAGAAATACCAGGATATTGGGTTGCAAAATATGCA
>OHAN01000104.1_pt1 | contig 82446 bp, 78 predicted proteins | sample 1577121 | NCBI WGS metagenome assembly OHAN01 (sample SAMEA3541554, study PRJEB24748) | human gut metagenome | biome: human gut; feature: human-associated habitat; material: faeces | place: China | collected 2012 | reverse complement strand
CGGACCATCTCAGGTAGGCGGTTTGACTGGGGCGGTCGCCTCCGAAAGAGTAACGGAGGCGCCCAAAGGTTCCCTCAGGCCGGACAGAAACCGGCCGAAGAGTGCAAAGGCAGAAGGGAGCTTGACTGCGAGACAGACAAGTCGAGCAGAGACGAAAGTCGGGCTTAGTGATCCGGTGGTACTGCGTGGAAAGGCCATCGCTCAACGGATAAAAGCTACCCTGGGGATAACAGGCTAATCTCTCCCAAGAGTCCATATCGACGGGGAGGTTTGGCACCTCGATGTCGGCTCATCACATCCTGGGGCTGGAGCAGGTCCCAAGGGTTGGGCTGTTCGCCCATTAAAGTGGTACGTGAGCTGGGTTCAGAACGTCGTGAGACAGTTCGGTCCATATCCATCGCGGGCGTAAGAGACTTGAAGGGGGCTGCTCCTAGTACGAGAGGACCGGAGTGGACGGACCAATGGTGTACCAATTATCCCGCCAGGGGTACAGTTGGGTAGCTACGTCCGGAAAAGATAAACGCTGAAAGCATCTAAGCGTGAAACTTGCCTTAAGATGAGGTCTCCCGAAGCGAAAGCTTGAAAGACACCTTGAAGATGACGAGGTTGATAGGCCAGGAGTAGAAGTTCAGTAATGAATGTAGCGTACTGGTACTAATATGTCGAGAGCTTAACTTAAAAAAGAAAAATGACTTGGAGCAAAGTAATCTTCTGAGTGGTTTTGAAAGATTGATATCTTTCAAAAAAGAAAAAGAGAATATCTGGTGACGATGCCTAAATGGTTCCACCTGTACCCATACCGAACACAGTAGTTAAGCATTTAGAGGCCGAAAGTACTTGCATGGAGACGTGCTGGGAGGATAGGAAGTTGCCAGTTAAGAAAAAAGCACTGAATACTTCAGTGCTTTTTTCTTTATATTTTATGAATAATTATTGACAACTCATTAAAAATTTTGCATAATATTTCCATAGAAAAATATTGAATTCGTCATTTTAGACTATAACTTTTTCTGTTTCTGAACAAAACAGAGGAGTTATAGTCTTTTTATTTTATAAAAATTAAAAAAATGGAGGAGCAAATTTATTTATGGAAAAACTTTTATGGAAAGAGAAATTATCTTATGGAATAGGAGCTTATGGAAAAGATTTTATTTATAATATGATAGCTGCTTTTTTGATGATTTTTTATACCGATGTAGTTGGTGTATCGTTAATTTTTGTGAGTACTTTATTTTTAGTGGTTCGTATTGTAGATGCTATAACTAATCCTTTTATGGGCTGGCTTGTTGATAATACAAAAACTAAATGGGGAAAATTTCGTCCTTGGATTTTAATAGGAACAATAATAAATTCTTTTGTTTTAATTCTATTATATTTAAATCCAGCAACTTTTTTACAAGGAATTTTGATAAATATCTGGTGTATTGTTACATATTTATTATGGAGTCTTACATATACTTTGATGGACGTGCCTTTTTGGGCAATGATACCGGCATTTTCAAATGATGCTAAGGTTAGAAATGAAATTTCTATGTTATCTAGATTATTTGCGACTTTTGGTGGTCAAATGATGTCTACAATTGGTTTATTAGTAATCGCTTGTTTAGGCGTGAATATGGGAGCTAGTGAAAGTGATGGTTATTTGAGATTTGCCGTGATTGTAGCTGTTGTATTCAATATTTGTGAAATAATATGTGTAAGAAATGTCAGTGAACATGTAGTTATAAAAAATAAAAGAGATATTAAACTTAGTGAAGTATTGAATTTCTTGAAGGAAAATGATCAATTATTAATTATTATTTTTATGACGATATTACAGCAAATTGCAGTATTTTTATGGACTGGAATGAATATTTATTTTTTCAAATATGTAGTTTGTCATGAAGAATGGTTTTCTATTTTTGGCATAGTTAATTTTATCGTTGGCTCTATAGGTTTGATAGCTTTTCCATCTTTAGCAAATAAATTTTCACGAAAAGTAGTTTATATTTTATCTGCTGTTTTATTAGTTTTAGGTTTATTAGGCATGTTTATTGTTGGTGATGACCATAAAGCAAGTGTTGTTTTATTTTTCAGTGTAGCTAGTTTATTTTGTTTAGGAAATGCTTTGGCTGGTGTATCAACTACAGTGATGTTAGCAGATACAGTTGATTATGGTGAATATAAATGTGGTGTTAGAAGTGAAGCAATAGTTTTTTCGGTGCAAACTTTTACAGCAAAATTTGGTTCAGCTATAGCTGGCTTTATAGGGGCAATGGTTTTATCTTTAGTTGGTTATGTACCAAATGTAATGCAAACTGCAGATACGATATTAGGTCTTAGATTAATGATGTTTGTAGCGTCTGCTTCATTATTTATTATTATTTTATTTATCTATCTTAAATTTTATAAATTAAATGGAAGTTTTTATCAAAATATCTTAGATGAATTAGTTATAATGCGTAAAAATAATAATTAGCAAATTGACAGAAAAAAATTTTTTTGATAATCTATTATAAGTAAATTTGCCATGAAAAAGGGCTATAGATTTTGTTGTTTCTGAGAAAAACAGCATGGTCTATAGCCCTTTTTATTTTTAGTTTTAGGAGGTTTTTTTATGAATATTGGTTGGTTAAAAATTATAGGAGCAACTTTATTTGAGTTGGTGTGGGTAACAGGTTTAAAATATGCTGAACTTCCATGGCAGTGGGGTGTAACAGCATTATCTATTTTAGGTTCTAGTTATTGTTTGATTACAGCGGGCAATACGCTTCCTGTAGGTACAGCTTATTCTGTATTTGTGGGATTGAGTGCTATCGGTACTATTTTAGTAGAATTTTTAGGTTTTGGTATTTTTCCTAGTTTTTGGCAATTATTGTTTATTATTATTTTGATTTTAGGTGTTATTGGCTTGAAATTATTGAATGAAAAAGTAGAAAGATGAGATGATTGATTATGGAATGGATTTATGTTGTTATTGCAGGACTTTTAGAAGTTTTAAGTATAAATTATATGAATAAGTGGCAATTAGTTAAGCATTTAGGGTTTAAAAAATCTGGAATTTTGATTATAAAAATGGTATTAGCTTTTGCTACAAGTTTATTATTATTAAATTTAGCTTTGAAAACTTTACCAATGAGTATTACATATGCAGTATGGTCTGGAATTGGTTCAGTAGGTGGTGTTTTGGTGGGAATTATTCGTTATGGTGAAAGTGCAAATTGGAAAAGACTTGTTTGTATAGCAATGATTTTATCTTCTGTCGTTGGTTTAAAATTAGTTTCTTAAGATTTTATATATTGTAGATTGCGGATATGAGTGAGAAATTTAAAATATTTATTTACGATATTGATGCATTTACCAACAAATAAAGCAGATATAATTGTACCAATGCCGATACCATTTAATTCGCCAAAGAAGATAAAGGATAATATACAAGCAATTACTATCAAAGTTATGTCAAAGTAGATTTTTACTGTACCAAATTTTATTTGTGGCTTTTTCAAAGCAATGACTAAAGCTAAAGCACGGACAACGCCTTCTCCAGGAACAACAATTACATTAGGAGCGACTTCAATAGAAATTCCTATTGCTAAAATAAAGCAACCAATAAAAAGCGATATTAATTTTATAATAATGGTTTCAGGTTCAAAGGCTGATAGTAAATTCATGCTAACATCAATGAAGAAACTAAATATGATATTGGCTACTATTTGTAAAAATTGTATAGGTTCAAAATCACGGCGTAAAAGTGCTATTTCAATTAAAATAAAAATTATATTGAAGATGAAGGTCGTTAAACCAAAGCTGAAATCTGTATATTCAAGGCTAAAAATGTAAGGAATAGAAGATATTTGTGAGGTACCTAAATTACTTTTGGTGATAAAAGCTATGCCAAATGAATTTATAATAATACCTAAAAAGAAATAAAAATAACGTAGAGATATGACTTTCAAGATTATTCCTCCTCCAAATTTTTGATTATTGTATTAAGTGTTTTTAAAAGATGTTGTTGCTCTTGAGGTGGAATGTTTTTTAAGGCTTTATCATCAATGCTAAAACAAATTTCTTTTACTTTATGAGCCATTTGAAGACCTTTTTCAGTCAGATAGATATAAGCAGAACGTTTATCTGTAGAATGTGTTTTTCGCGTAATTAAACCATCTTTTTCCATGCGAACTAATAAACTGGTGATAGTTGATTTGTCTAGGACGCAATAATTACTTATATCTTTAGCTATAGAGCCATTATGTTCTAAAAGATATTCTAAAATCTTGGGCTGTCCAGGTAAAAGCTTTAGTGATGAAATCTTTTGGACAATATTTTTGTTACTGTGATGAAAACTTTTTAATAAAAGAAAATGTAATTCGTCAGATAACATTTTATTACCTCCAATATAGTTTGAAATCAAACTATATTATAGAAAGCTATAAATTGAATGTCAATAAATAATATAAATATCCTACTAGACAGAAAATAGAAGTATAGATATAATATATCAGTATTTTTAGTAAGAGGTGATAATGTTTTGAGTGTAAAAGAACAGGATTTAAATTTACTTCAAGTGGGGAAAAAAGAACAATATGCAGCTAGAATAATATTTTTTGTTGCAGGTTTTGGTATATCTACATGGGCACCAATGATACCGATTATAAAGGAACGTTTACAAATTGGCGCTGATGTATTGGGTTTATTGTTATTATGTATTGGTGTAAGTTCTTTTTTGATGATGCCTATAGCTGGATTGTTTGCACAAAAATTTGGCTGTAAAAAAGTTTTGCGTGTTATGGGCTTGTGCATGGGTGTAGAAATTATAATATTATCCATGTTACCTAATATTTATATGTATGCTATCTTTTTGTTTGTTTTAGGTGCTATAGGTGGTATATTGAATGTAAATATGAATATTCACGCTGTAATCGTAGAAAAACTTTCCCAAAAACGCATGATGTCTGGTATGCACGCTTTATGGAGTGTAGGTTGTTTTGCTGGAGCTGGTTTATTTAGTATTTTGGCTAAATTAGGTTTGGGTATTAGTCAAATAGCAATTATACATTGTATTATTATTTTCATGATTATTTTTGCTTTCAGTAGATATTTCTTACCGTATAAAGGTGCTAGTAACGGTAAAGCTATCGCTATACCGAAGGGAATTGTAACTTTATTTGGAGTTTTAGCCGTTATATCCTTTTTAGGCGAAGGTGGTATGATGGACTGGAGTGGTGTATTTTTGACAGAAGCTAAAGGTGTAGATTTATCTTTAGCTGGTGTTGGTTATGCAGTATTTTCAGCAGCTATGCTCATTGGTCGCTTGATTGGTGATAAAGTAGTACAAAAATTAGGCGAACAGCGCGTTGTTATTTTTGGTGGAATAGTAGCAAGTGTAGGATATATAATTTCTATTGTTTTTGATAATTTCTTTATGATGCAATTTGGTTTTATTCTTCTTGGTTTTGGAGCTGCAAATATTGTTCCTGTAGTATTCACTTTATTGGGCAGACAAAAAGAAATGCCTATAAATTCAGCAGTAACAGCTGTTACTAGTATGGGGTATTTAGGAGTAATGTTTGGCCCTGCGCTATTAGGGTTTATTGCTCATGGGATTGGTATTGTAGCAGTATTTTGTATCTTAGCTGGACTGTTTATTTTGCAAGCAATAGTATCTTCTTATGTATTTAAAGTTTTGCGTTAAATAAAAGAAAGATGGTGAGATAATGCGTCTGCTAAAAACTTTACATGAACAGGAAAAATTTTCGGAAGTAGAGCAAAGCGTTATTAAATTTATGCTAGATAATCCCAAAGATATAGTTAATATGTCTATACGTGAATTAGCGAATAAGACATATACTTCAACGGCAACGATTTTTAGAATTTGTCGTAAATGTGGTTTTAATGGTTATACAGAATTCAAGATAAAATTTGTCAGTGAAGAAAGTAGAACTATAGAAATGGGAAATCATAAGCCAGAAAAATTAATTATAGATTTTGAAAGACCTATTAGCAGAAAAGATGATATAAAATCTGTAGTGAAAAAAATGGCTTTTTTGGAAATTGAATCCATTGAAGAAACTAAAAATGAAATTGATTATGAACAATTAGAACGCGTAGCAAAATTAATCAATAAGGCAAAACAAGTAGTATTTTTTGGTTATGATTTGAATTATTATATAGCACAGTCAACTGTATATTATTTTTTGCAAATAAATAAAATGGCATTAATTCATGATGCTATGAGTAGTCAAATGAATAGAGCCATTTCTTTAGATAAGACAGATGTAGCGATTATAATATCTCGTTCAGGCGAAAATAAAAAATTAATACAAACAGCTAAGATTTTACGCAAAAAAGGTACAAAAATAATTTTATTGACTTCTAATAAGGAAACTACATTAGTGAAATTGTGTGATGAATTTATATATGTAGCTAATACTGTAGAATTTTTGAATATGGGTGGTATTATTTTTGGCGTTGGTTGTCGATATATTTTAGATGTGTTATTTGGTATTTTGATTTCGTATAATATGGACGATGTAGAAAAAATGGTAAAATTATATGAAAAAATGGTAGGTAATCATAAAAATACGGATAGAATTTGGTGAAATAAGTGAGAGTAACGTTGTTACTCTCATTTTATTTTGGCAAAGATATTATTTTATGAGGATATAGCTAAAGTAATGTAAATATAAGGATTTATTATTTGATAAATAGACAGAATAATTATTAAATTTTAAAAAGTTGAGAAACAATATTACAGAAGGGCTTGAAATCATTGAAGCTGATAAATAGCTATGCTATATTGTAAGCAACAAAACAGGAAGACATAAGAGAAATGAGGTGGATTTATGGAATATTACGTTTGTATTGATATTGGTGGAACGGCAATAAAATATGGTTTAGTTAATCGAAATGGTGAATTTATAGATAAAGCATCAATGCCAACTGAAGCTGATTTGGGTGGTATAGGTATTGTTGCCAAAATAAAAAATATAATTATGGAATATAGTAAAGTGCAAAAATTAACGGGTGTAGCGATTTCTACGGCAGGCGTTATAGATTATACAGATGGCTCAATAAAATTTGCCTTAGCTATTCCCAATTATACAGGTACAAAACTGAAAGAAATTATTGAAGAAGATTTTAAATTAAAATGTGCTGTGGAAAATGATGTGAATTGTATAGCTTTAGGTGAAATGTGGTTAGGTGCAGGCAAAGGAAAATCATCATTATTTTGTATGGCATTGGGTACGAGTATCGGTGGTTGTGCTGTTTTTGATAAAAAAGTAATTCATGGTGCAAGTAATAGTGCTGGAGAAATTGCTTATATGTTGATACCAGGAGGCAATATGCATGAATTAGTATCAACAACTAGATTAGTTAAAGATGTAGCTAATGCAAAAAATCTAGCGGTAGATGAGGTTAATGGCAAAAAAATTTTTGCATGGGCAAAGCAAGATGATGAAATCAGTAAAAATGCTATTTATAGATTAATGGAACATTTAGCTGATGGAATAGTAAATATAACAAGTGTCTTTAATCCAGAGATGATTATTTTAGGTGGCGGAATTATGGCACAGACTGAATATTTACAGCCGATTATAACGCAAATACTTAAGGAAAAATTACAGCCTAATGTTTATGAAAAAACAGAAATCGCCTTTGCAAAATTAGAAAATGATGCTGGTATGTTAGGGGCTTTATATAATTTACTTTATTGTTAAAAATAATTATTGAATATAAAAATAAAATTGGGGAGAGATTATTTATGCGTATTATAGTAACTAATTCTTATGAAGAAATGAGTAAAGTAGCAGCAAGATTGGTGGCAGGTCAATTATATTTAAAACCAAATAGTGTACTTGGTTTGGCTACTGGGTCTACACCAGAAGGTATGTATGCTGAATTAGTAAAAGTTCATGATAATGTTGGTTTAGATTTTTCTGAAGTAATCAGTTTTAATCTAGATGAATATATTGGTTTAAATAAAGACAATGAACAAAGTTATTATTATTTTATGCATAAACATTTATTTGATCATGTAAATATCAAACCAGAAAATATTTATATACCAAATGGTAAACCAGAAAATTTATTGGAAGAATGTCAAAAATATGATGAACTCATCGAAGCTAAAGGTGGTATAGATCTTCAAATATTAGGTATTGGGCAAAATGCTCATATAGGTTTTAATGAACCTGACATAAAATTTGAAGCAACTACTCATAAAGTAAAATTAGACGAAGAAACAATAAAAGCAAATTCTCGTTTCTTTGCTAATGAAGATGAAGTACCAAAATATGCTATTAGCATGGGAATTAAAACTATTATGTTGGCTAAAAAGATTATTTTACTCGCTAGCGGTAAAAATAAGGCTCAAGCTATTTATAAAGCTATCTATGGTAGTGTACGTCCAGATGCACCAGCTTCTATCTTACAACTTCATCGTGATGTAGTAGTTATTTTAGATAAAGAGGCAGCTTCACTTCTTCCAGAATGTGAGCAAAAATAAACACTGAAAGGAGTATATCATGTCTAAACAGGCTATTTTTGATAAATTTATTGATTTCATGGGTCGTTTTTCTGAATTTGAAATTGTTACAGCATTGAGAGATGGTTTTATTTATACTATGCCATTTACAATTTCAGGTTCGTTATTCTTATTAATAGCAAATTTACCTATTCCAGGTTATGCAGAATTTATGGCTTCTATTTTTGGTGAAAATTGGTCTGCACCATTACAACAGGTAGCTGGGGCAACTTTTGAAATTTTATCCATAATCATTGTATTAGGTATGACTTATAAATTCTGTGCTAATCGAGGTTGTGATGCTATTTCAGCAGCAGGTTTAGCATTATGTTCTTTTCTTATTGTTATAAAATCAAGCGTTATATCTGATGGCGGAGAGATTGTATCAGGTGTTATTCCTAAAGGTTGGGTAGGTAGTAATGGCGTTATTACTGCAATTTTAGTTAGCATTGTAGTATCAAAAGTATTTTGTTATTGTGAAAAAAACAAAATTACAATAAAAATGCCATCACAAGTTCCAAGTGGTGTAGCTAGAGCTTTTGCAGCATTAATTCCAGCTGTAATTATCTTTACTGGTTCAGCTATTATTTATGCGTTATGTGATGTTTTGACAAATGTTACTTTCCCTGAGTTAGTATTTACAATTATTCAGACACCACTTCAATCTTTATCTGATACTTTAGGTGGAGCGATAGTAGTAGCTTCTTTGCAAAGTATTTTGTTTTGGGCAGGTATTCACGGACCAAATATAATTGGTGGTGTAATTAATCCTGTTTTAATGGCTAATGCTATTGATAATCAGCAATTAGTTAATGCTGGTATGAGTTTGATTGGCAATCCACAGGCAAAAATTTTTACTATTCAAATAAGTGATGTATTTATTCAAAGCGGTGGAACAGGAATGACTTTAGGTTTATTAATTGCTTCATATATTAAAGCGAAATCAAGTCAATTAAAATCGCTTACAAAATTGGCAATTGTTCCAGGTTTATTCAATATTAATGAGCCAGTTATTTTTGGTTTACCAATTGTATTTAATCCATATTTATTAGTGCCATTTGTCGTAGTTCCAGTGATAACAGTAACTATCACATACTGTTCAATTTTATTTGGTTTTATGGCGCCTTGTTCAGCTGTAATGGTGCCATGGACAACACCGCCAATTTTATCAGGATTATTGTTAAATGGTTGGCAAGGTGCAGTGGTACAAATTATAAATTTAATTGTGGCGATAGTGATTTATATGCCATTTATTATTTTGCAAGATAAAGCAAATTTAAAAGAAGAACAACAATATAAATAATTATTAGGAGGATTTTATCATGAGAAAAATAGTATTAATGTGTGCAGCAGGTATGAGTACATCTATGTTAGTGAAAAAAATGCAAGAAGCAGCTAAAGCTATAAATTATGAATGCAGTATTGCTGCATATCCAACAAGTGAAGCTACAAAAGAAGGCAGTGATGCAGATATTATTTTACTTGGTCCACAAGTTAGATTTGCTGCTAGTAAAGTAAAAGAACAATGTCCAGGCGTAATTGTAGAAGCCATAGATATGAGAATGTATGGTCGTATGGACGGTAAAGCTGTATTAGAATTTGCTAAACAAAAAATAGGCGATTAATAAGATTTTAAGAGAATTAGAGAGTACGAGATTTTATATTGAGAAAATTAGAGAGGATATAATATGGAAGGTTTAGAACAAGTTGCATTTGAGATAATTTCTACAGTGGGAACGGCTAGAAGTTGTTATATAGAAGCTATTCAAAAAGCAAAAGATGGAAAATGGGACGAAATTGAAGAATTATTTAAAATAGGTAATGAAGCCTTTAACGAAGGTCATGATGCCCATATGAAGCTTTTAACAAAAGAAGCAGAAGGTAATTCCGAAGGCGTTAATTTGCTTTTATTACATGCAGAAGATCAACTTATGAGTGCTGAGGGTTTTAAAATCATTGCAGAAGAATTTATCGATGTATATAAACGATTGAAAAAATTAGAAGATAAATAATTTATCTAGAGAATAATTGATGAGAGATTTGTGAGATGGAGAGAAAATAATGAAAGATGCAATTAAAATTGTAACCATTGGTGGAGGTAGTAGCTATACTCCAGAATTAATGGAAGGTTTTATAAAAAGATATAAAGAAATGCCAATCAAAGAAATTTGGCTTGTTGATATTGAAGCAGGTAAAGAAAAATTAGAAATTGTAGGCGCTTTAGCACAAAGAATGTGGGACGCTACAAATTATGGTGTTAAAGTATATACAACACTTAATCGACAAGAAGCATTAAAAGATGCAGATTTTGTAACTACTCAATTTCGCGTAGGTCTTTTAGATGCTCGTATCAAAGATGAAAGAATTCCTTTATCATATGGTATGTTAGGACAGGAAACAAATGGCGCAGGTGGTATTTTTAAAGCTTTTCGCACAATTCCTGTGATGAAAGAAATCGTTGAGGATATGAAAAAATTATGTCCTGATGCTTGGCTTATCAATTTTACTAATCCTAGTGGCATGATTACAGAAGCTGTAATCAAACATTTCGGTTGGAAAAAATGTATAGGTCTTTGTAATGTTCCTGTTCATGCTATGATGGACGAACCAAAATTAATTCATAAAGAATTAGCTGATTTAACATATCAATTTGCAGGTTTAAATCATTTTCATTGGCATAAAGTCTTTGATAAAGATGGAAATGATTTAACGGATGAATTGATAGAACATATTAATGATAGAGATGCAGGGACACCTGTAAATATTTTTGAAGAACCATATAATATACAATTATTGCATTCAATGCATACTGTGCCATGTAGTTATCATAGATATTATTATATGCAAAAGGAAATGCTAGAACATAGCTTAAATGATTTTGCACATAATGGAACTCGTGCAGAACAAGTAAAAAGAACTGAACATGAATTATTTGATTTGTACAAAAATCCTGATTTACATGAAAAGCCTGCTCAGCTAGCTAAACGTGGTGGCGCATATTATAGTGATGCTGCTTGCGAATGTATCAATGCAATCTATAATAATAAAAATACACATATGATTGTAAGTACAGAAAATAAAGGTGCTATATCTTGTTTAGATGATGATTCAATCGTAGAAATTTCTTGCTTGATTTCTGCTCAAGGAGCTAGACCATTAGCATGGGGTAAAATGCCTTCTTCTATGAAAGGTTCTTTGCAACTTATGAAAGCTATGGAAGAATGTGTAATTGAAGCTGCAATAACAGGTGATTATGGTAAAGCTTTAGAAGCTTTTAATATTAATCCTGTAGTGGAAAATGGAAGAAATAGTATAAATGTATTAAATGAATTATTAGTAGCACATGAAAAATATTTGCCACAATTTAAAACTACAATTGAAAAATTAAAAGAAAAAAATATATATCCAAAAGATAAGGTAGTAGTTGACTTATTAAATGCTGGTTATTAAGCTTAATGAAAAACCTTAATCTTTAATTTTAACTGTACCGTCAAAGGTTTTAGAGAAAACAACTTTTGGCGGTACAGTTTTTTATTGTGATATAATAAATTAAATAAAAGAGAGGAGCACAAATATGAGACTTTTAAAAACTTTATATGAAAAAGAAAAGTTTTCAGCAGTAGAGCAAAGTATTATCAAATATATGCTTGATAATCCCAAAGATATAGTTAATATGTCTATTCGTGAATTAGCGAATAAAACTTTTACTTCACCTGCCGCTATTTTTCGTCTTTGTCAAAAATGTGGTTTAAAAGGTTATACAGAATTTAAAGTGAAGTTCATCAGTGAAGCTAACAGGGCTTTAGATTCTCAAATAGAAGATTTAGATAAGCCGATTAAAGATTTAAATAGACCGATAAATGGCGATGATGATGAAAAGGCAGTAATCAAAAAGATGGCTTTTTTAGAGATTGAAGCTATTGAAGAAACTAAAAATGAATTAGATTATGACCATATAATAAAAGTGGCTAATATGTTAAATAAAGCAAAAGATGTGGTATTTTTTGGTTTTGATTTAAATTATTATATTGCTCAATCTACGGTATATCATTTACTGCAGGCAAATAAAGTAGCTATAGCATATGAAACACAAAATAGTCAGTTAGCAAAAGCTTTTTTAACAGATAAAGAAGAAGTTGCTATTTTAATTAGTCGTACAGGTGAAAATAGAAGATTAATAGAGATTGCAAAAATCTTAAAAAAGAAAAAAGTAAAAATGATTTTATTAAGTGGTAATCGAGATACTACTCTTGATAAAATTTGTGATGAATTTATTTATATTGCTAATGTAACGGAATATTTAAATATGGGTGGTGTAATTTTTAGTATAGGTTGTAGATATGTGCTAGATGTTTTATTTGGTATTTTAATATCTTATAATTATAAAAATGTAGAAAGTTTTACTAAGAATTTTGAAACTATCAATGGAAAAGGACCAAGTGATCCAAATCGTTTATGGTAATTTTAATTTGGAACATTGTTTCAGACAAATAAGCACACCAATAAAGAAAAATAGTATTGGGCTGTGCTTTTTTTATTTTTTGGCTTTTGTACAAATAGATTAAATTATCTTTAAATTTTAAAAAATCCTGAAACGATATTCCAGAACTGCTTAAGAGTATTGAAGAGGAAAAATAGTTATGATATATTATGAACAACAAGAGAGGAAAAAATGTGCACATAAATAAACTCAAGGTTCATAAATTTTAAAAGAAAAGAGATTTTTTATAGAGAGGGGTTTATTATGTCTAAGCAAGAGCTTTTTGATAAGTTTGTAGATTTGATGGGACGTTTTGCAGAAATTAAGGAAGTTGCAGCCTTAAGGGATGGCTTTATTTTTACAACACCTTTTACTATTGCAGGTTCATTGTTTTTATTACTAGCAAATTTACCAATTCCCGGATATACAGATTTTATGACTTCTATTTTAGGTCAGGGTTGGGCTGCTCCTTTAAATCAGGTAGCTGGTTCTACTTTTGATGTATTAGCAATTATTGTAGTTTTAGGTATGACTTATAAATATGTAGATGCAGAAGGTTGTGATGCTATTTCTGCAGCTGTATTATCAGTATCAGCTTTATTTATTGTAATGAAATCAAGTGTAATTGGCCCTAGTGGAGAAGAAGTTACAGGTGTAATTCCAAAACTTTGGGCTGGCAGTAATGGAGTTATAACAGCAATATTAGTTAGTATTATAGTTTCAAGAATTTTCTGTTATTGCGAAAAAAATAAAATTACAATAAAAATGCCACCACAAGTTCCAGGTGGTGTACAAAGAGCATTTGCAGCATTAATTCCAGCAGTAATTATTTTTGCTACTTTTGCTGTGATTTATACATTATGTAATTTGATTGCCAATATGACTTTCCCTGAAATCGTATTTAAGATTTTACAAACACCATTACAATCCTTATCAGATACTATTGGTGGTGGTATTATTATCACTGCGCTACAGAGTATTTTATTCTGGGCTGGTATTCATGGTCCAAATATTGTAGGCGGTGTTATGAATCCTGTACTTTTAGCAAATGCTATAGATAATCAACATTTATTAGATGCTGGCTTATCTTTGGTAGGCAATGAACAAGCAAAAATTATCACTATTCAATTCACAGATGTATTCATTAAATCTGGCGGTTGTGGAATGACTTTAGGCTTCTTGATTGCAGCATTTTTAAAAGCAAAATCTTCACAGATGAAATCTATTTCTAAATTAGCTTTTATTCCTGGATTATTTAATATCAATGAACCTATAATTTTCGGTTTACCAATTGTATTTAATCCATATTTATTATTCCCATTCATTGTAGTTCCTGTTATAGCTATGATAATCACATATTTTGCAATAGTTATTGGATTTATGGCACCACTGTCAGCTATTCAAGTTCCATGGACTACCCCACCTATTTTAGCAGGATTATTATTAGATGGTTGGCAAGGTGCTGTTATTCAAATTATAAATTTATTGATGGCAACTATTGTTTATTTACCATTTGTAAAATTGCAAGATAATGTTTATTTAAAAGAAGAACAAGAATAAAATATATTTGAAACAAATTTTTAAATGTAATTTTTAGGAGGACTTTTATCATGAGAAAAATAGTATTAATGTGTGCAGCAGGTATGAGTACATCTATGTTGGTTAGAAAAATGCAGGAAGCAGCTAAAGCTATGGATTATGAATGCAGTATTGCTGCATATCCAACAAGTGAAGCAGCTAAAGAAGGTAGCGATGCAGATATTATTTTACTTGGACCACAGGTTAGATTTGCAGCTAGTAAAGTAAAAGAACAATGTCCAGGCGTAATTGTAGAAGCAATAGATATGAGAATGTATGGTCGCATGGATGGTAAAGGTGTATTAGAATTTGCTAAAGCTAAAATTGGAGATTAAGCATATATATTAAACATAAAATATATTAAGAGGGTTAGAGAGATGGAAGGATTAGAACAAGTCGCATTTGAAATTATTTCAACTGTAGGTACAGCTAGAAGTTGTTATATAGAAGCTATTCAGAAAGCTAAAGAAGGAAAAATGGATGAAATCGAAGATTTATTCAAAGCTGGAGATGAAGCTTTTAATGAAGGTCATAATGCACATATGGGTTTATTGACAAAAGAAGCAGAAGGTAATTCTGAAGGTGTAAATCTATTATTATTACATGCAGAAGACCAATTAATGAGTGCGGAAGCATTTAAAACAATAGCAACTGAATTTATAGATGTATATACAAGATTAACAAAATTAGAAGAAAAATTAAAATAATACTTAGGTCAAAATGAGGTGTGAAATATGCCATTTGCAGAAGGTTTTTTATGGGGTGGTGCAGTAGCTGCTCATCAATTAGAAGGTGGCTGGAATAAAGGTGGCAAAGGCGTAAGTATCGCTGATGTAATGACTGTTGGCGGATATCAAAAACCACGTAGAATAACTGATGGAGTAATTGAAGGCGAAAATTATCCTAATCATGAAGCTATAGATTTTTATCACAGATATAAAGAAGATGTAAAGCTTTTTGCCGAAATGGGATTTAAAGCTTTTCGTACAAGTATAGCTTGGACTAGAATTTTTCCTAATGGTGATGAAACAGAACCAAATGAGGAAGGCTTAAAATTTTATGATGATTTATTTGATGAATTGTTAAAATACAATATTGAGCCAGTAATAACTTTATCCCATTTTGAAATGCCATACAATTTAGTTACTAAATATGGAGCATGGAGAAATCGAAAATTAATAGATTTTTTTGTGAGATTTGCTGAAGTTTGCTTTAAGCGTTATAAAAATAAAGTAAAATATTGGATGACTTTTAATGAAATTAATAATCAAGCAGCCATAAATGTTCCATTTTTAGGATTTACTAATTCAGGAATTATATTTAGAGATGAACCTAATCCAGAACAATCTTTATATCAAGCAGCACATTATGAATTAGTAGCTAGTGCAAAAGCAGTGATATTAGGTCATAAAATAAATCCAGATTTTAAAATTGGTTGTATGTTAGGCTATGAACCAACATATCCATTGACTTGTAAGCCAGAAGATATGATATTGTCTATCAAAGATATGCATAAACGTCATTTCTTTGGTGATGTACATTGCAGAGGTCATTATCCTAATTACGCCATAACAGAATGGAAAAATAAAAATATTGATTTAGATATTACAGAAGAAGATTTAAAAATATTAGCAGAAGGAACTGTTGATTATATTGCATTTAGTTATTACAAAACAAATGCTGTTACCACTGATGAAACAAAATTAAATAAGAATGAAAATGATGAATTTGCATCTGGCGTAGATAATCCATATTTAAGAAAAAATGATTGGGGCTGGCAAATTGACCCTAAAGGATTAAGATATGCTTTGAATGTACTGACTGAAAGATATGATTTACCATTGATGATTGTAGAAAATGGTATTGGTCTACATGAAAAAGAAGCTAGTGATGGCATGATACATGATGATGCTCGCATTCTATATTTTAAAGAACATATAGAACAGATGAAAAAAGCTGTTGAAGAAGACGGTGTAGATTTATTAGGATTTATGCCATGGGGCTGTATTGATTTAGTATCAGCTGGAACTGGTGAAATGGAAAAAAGATATGGTTTTATCTATGTAGATAAAAATAATAAAGGTGAAGGAACTTTAGATAGAAAACTTAAAAAATCATTTTATTGGTATAAAAAAGTAATTGCTTCTAATGGTGAAAATTTAAGTAATGATTAAGTTTTATCCCTCCATTTAGAAATGGAGGGATTTTAAATAAATTGTAGATTAGGAGATATTATAATGGCTTTAGATAAAAATTTTTTATGGGGTGGAGCAGTAGCTGCTCATCAATTAGAAGGAGCTTGGAATGAAGGCGGTAAAGGAATAAGTGTTGCCGATGTAATGACTGTTGGCGGTTATGGTAAAGCTCGTCGAATAACTGATGGGGTAATTGAGGGAGAGAATTATCCTAATCATGAAGCTATAGATTTTTATCATAGATATAAAGGCGATGTAGAATTATTTGCCCAAATGGGATTTAAAGCTTTTCGCACAAGTATAGCCTGGACGAGAATTTTTCCTAATGGTGATGAAACAGAGCCAAATGAAGAAGGCTTGAAATTTTATGATGATTTGTTTGATGAATTGTTAAAATATAATATTGAACCAGTAATAACTTTATCGCATTTTGAAATGCCATATAATTTAGTTAAAAAATATGGTGGCTGGAAAAACAGAAAATTAATTGAATTTTTTGTAAATTTTGCTAGAGTTTGTTTTGAACGTTATAAAGATAAAGTAAAATATTGGATGACATTCAATGAAATTAATAATCAGGCAGATATTCAAAGAGATTTCTCTGGTTTTACAAATTCAGGCGTTATTTTTAGAAAAGAAGAAAATCCTTTAGAAGCATTGTATCAAGTAGCTCATTATGAATTTGTGGCTAGTGCTATGGCTGTAAAAATTGCTCATGAAATAAATCCAGATATGAAAGTTGGTTGTATGTTATCTTATCAGCCAATTTATCCACTTACTTGTAATCCAGATGATATGATACTTTCAGTTAAAGAAATGCATAAACGTAATTTCTTTGGTGATGTACATGTAAGAGGAAAATATCCATCTTATGCTTTAGCTGAATGGAAAAATAAAGGTTTTAATTTAGATATCACTGATGAAGATTTAAAAATATTAGCAGAAGGTACAGTTGATTATATTGGCTTTAGTTATTATCAGACACATGTAGTAACAGCTGATAAATCAAAATTAAAAACTGATGTTGTAGAAGCAGAAGAATGTTTAGATAATCCATATTTGAAAAGAAATGATTGGGGTTGGCAAATTGACCCAGTAGGGCTTCGTTATGCTTTAGATGTATTATCTGAACGATATGAAAAACCATTGATGATTGTAGAAAATGGCATTGGTTTACATGAAGTTGCTCAAAATGGTGAAATGATTAATGATGATGAACGCATTGCATATTTTCAGGCACATATCAGTGAAATGAAAAAAGCTGTAGAAGAAGATGGTGTAATTTTATGGGGATATATGCCATGGGGTTGCATTGATTTAGTATCAGCTGGAACTGGTGAAATGGATAAACGTTATGGCTTTATTTATGTAGATAAAAATAATAAAGGTGAAGGAACTTTAGATAGAAAACCTAAAAAATCATTTTATTGGTATAAAAAAGTAATCGCTACTAATGGTGAAGACTTAACAAATAATTGATAATAATAAACCTTGTATAGCTAAAAAAAATTAGGCTATACAAGGTTTTATTATTATAGCTTTTTTTATTAATTTCATATAATATGATATGTATATATAGGAGTTTATCTAAAATAAAAAAAGAAAAGAGGTTTATTTGTGAGTTTAGAAGACAAAGAGTTAATGCAGTTTAAGGTCGGCAAAAAAGAACAGTATGCAGCTAGAATGGCTTTTTTTATACCAGGTTTTGCCATTTCCACATGGGCGCCTATGATACCTATGATTAAAGAACGTTTACATGTTGAAGCAGATATTTTGGGATTATTATTATTATGTATAGGTATAAGTGCTTTTATTGTTATACCGATTGGTGGTCTTTTAGGTAAAAAATTTGGTTGTAAAAAAGTGATGGTTACTACAGGTAGTTTATTTGCGATAGTATTAGTAGCGTTGTCTTGTTTACCTAATGTTTGGTCGTATGCTATTTGTTTGATTTTAGTAGGCGCTATTATGGGTTGTACAGAAGTTTGTATGAATATCAATGCTGTTGTTGTTGAAAAATTATCGCAAAAGCGCATGATGTCTAGTATGCATGGTTTTTGGAGTGTTGGTTGTTTTTGTAGCGCTGGCTTATTCAGTATTTTAGCTAAGATGGGACTTGATGTATTTTTTATAGCAATCATTCATTGTTTAATAATTTTAGCTATTGTAATTTTCTTTGGCAGATATTTTTTAGATTATAAAAGCGCTAATAGTGAAAGTGCGATTGCTATTCCTAAAGGAATTGTTGTTTTATTCGGCATTTTAGCATGTGTGAGCTTTTTAGGCGAAGGTGCAATCATGGATTGGGGCGGTGTATTTTTAGCTGAGGTAAAAGATGTAGAATTATCTTTAGCTGGTGTAGGATATGCTGTTTTTTCTGTAGCAATGCTTATCATGCGTTTAATTGGGGATAAAGTAGTACAATTTTTAGGCGAGGAAAAAGCTGTAGTACTAGGAAGTAGTTTGGCTGGATTAGGATTTTTATGGATAATTATTATAGATAATTTCTATTTAATGTTGGTTGGTTTTGTTTTACTTGGTTTAGGTGCTGCAAATATTGTGCCTGTATTATATAGTTTGTTGCAATATCAAAAAGATATGCCGATAAATGCTGCTGTTACAGCAGTAACTTGCATGGGTTATACAGGCGTTATATTAGGGCCTGCTATCTTGGGATTTATCGCTCAAGGAATAGGAATTATATCCGTATTTTATTTATTGATGATTTTATTTATCATGCAAGTTGTCATGGCAAAATATGTATTTAATAGATTAAAATGATAATAAGCAAGAAAAAGATATTCTAGTGAGAATATCTTTTTTTATATAAATTTGTGTTGTTTTATATTGATTTATGTTAATTTATGACTTATAATAAGAAAAAGAAATTTGATTTTTGTTTATTGTATATTTAAATAAAATTTTGTGAAAAAAAGAACAATTAAACTATATATTATAAATGGAGGCATTTAAATGATTTGTAGAACAATATTAAATGAAACATCTTATTTTGGTAAAGGAGCAATAAAAGAAATTGCAAATGAAGTAATTAATCGTGGCTTGAAAAAAGTTATGTTAGTTACAGATAAAGATTTACTTAAATTCAAAGTAGCTACAAAAGTATGTGATATTTTAGATGAAGCAAAAATAGATTATGAAATTTACGATAAAATAAAAGCTAATCCTACAATCAAAAATGTTACTGAAGGCGTGGATTTTTGTAAACAATGTGGTGCTGATGTAATTGTTGCTGTAGGTGGCGGTAGTGCTATTGATACAAGTAAAGCAATTGCTATCATTATGAAAAATCCAGAATTTGCTGATGTTAGAAGTCTAGAAGGTGCTTCACCAACTAAACATAAAGCAATGCCAATTATTGCCGTATCCACAACATCTGGTACAGCAGCAGAAGTAACTATCAATTATGTAATTACTGATGAAGAAAAAAATCGTAAATTTGTTTGTGCTGACCCACATGATATTCCAGTAGTGGCAATTATCGATCCAGATATGACTGCATCTATGCCACCAAAACTCTGTGCAGCAACAGGAATGGACGCACTTGTTCATGCTATCGAAGGTTATATCACTAAAGGTGCATGGGAATTAACAGATATGATGCATATAAAAGCTATTGAAATCATAGCTCGTTCTTTAAGAGATTCTGTTAAAGGTGATCTAGAAGGTAGAGCACAAATGGCTTTAGGTCAATATATTGCAGGAATGGGCTTTTCTAATGTTGGCTTAGGTATAGTACATTCTATGGCTCATCCATTGAGTGCAGTATATGACATTCCACATGGTGTTGCTTGTGCTATTTTATTAACACCAGTATTGAAATTTAATGCGCCATCAACAGCAGATAAATATCGTGATATCGCAGTAGCTATGGGCGTAAAAAATACAGAAGATATGAGTATTGAACAGGCTCGTCAGGCTTGTATTGAAGCCGTAGAAAAATTGAGTGTAGATGTGGAAATTCCTCAGAAATTGACTCAATTAGGTGTAAAAGAAGAAGACCTTCAATTTTTATCTGAATCTGCTTTTGTTGATGCATGCACACCAGGAAATCCAAGAGATGTAAGTGTAGAAGCTATTAAAGAAATTTATAAATCTATCATGTAATAAAATTTAAATTAAAAAAAGATAGTTATAGGACTAAATTTTGTCTTATAACTATCTTTTTATTTTATATTTGATTTTAATTTAAGCTAAATGAAAAAGATTTTTTTGAGAGAAAACTACAAGCGTATCTTTTTCTTCTAGAATAGTATCGCCATCAGGTATGATATCTACGCCGTTTCGTTGAATTAAAACAACAAGTGAATCTTTTTTGATATCAATATCGCGAAGTTTTTTGCCAATGAATTCATTATTAGAATCAATATTTATTTCATTTAAAGTGATATTATCATTGCCCTGATAGGTTTTAGCACAAATGATGAGTGTATCTCCATCGCGCAAGAATGTATCGCCTTTTGGCGTTATAGTAGCACCTTTTCTCAAGATAGCAGCAATCAATGTACCTGGGATAGAGCCGATATCGCGAATTTGTTTATTAATCCATGGGTGTGAATTATTTAATTCTAAACAAGTGAAATGGATATTATTTTCATCAGTATAATCGTTAAAAGTTTTTAATACATTTTCATGTTCATCAATCATATTTAGATGTTTTGAAGCAGATGGTAATAAAGCACCTTGGAATAATAAAGATAAAAGTACAACACAGAAAACTATGGAGAAAATTGAGTCATCAGCATAATTTGGTGATACGACAGCGACAATCGCAAAAACGATGGAAGCAGCTCCACGAAGACCAGCCCATGACATGATTAATTGTTGATTTAAAGGAGCTTTAAATGGAGATAATAATATTGCCATGGTTATAGGTCTAGCGATGAATGTAAGGAAAATAGCAATAAATAAAGCAGGAACAAAATAATATGGTAATTTTGAAGGAAATACTAATAAACCTAATAAGAAAAAGATGAGCATTTGCATCATGCCATTAAAAGCATCGAAGAAATTTACGAGATTTTTCTTTTTCGGGATATTTTGATTGCCTAAGATGATACCTGCGATATAAGTGCTTAAATAACCATTGCCGTCAACTAAAGATGGGAGAGCATAAGCAGCTAAGGCAATAGCAACTAAAAAGATAGAGTCAAAACCATTTTCGCCGAATTGAACATTTTTTAATATCCAAGAAGCGATAAAAGCTAAGACGACGCCGATGATAATTCCATAAGCAAATTGAGCAAAAATTAAATAGGAGATATCAAAGAAGTTTAAGCTACTGCCAATACTAGTTAATAAAATTATGGTCAGCATATAAGCACAAGGATCATTACTACCACTTTCAATTTCTAGCATAGGAGCAGTACTGTATTTTAGATTTAATTTTTGTGAACGCAAAATAGAAAAGACAGAAGCTGCATCAGTAGAGCTAAGTACAGCACCGATTAATAATCCCTCAAGAGGGGGTAAACCTAATACTAAATGACAAAAAATACCAGTGAGTGCAGCTGTGATAAATACGCCAAAAGTACTCAGTAAAACAGCTTGTTTAGCTATAGGACGAGCAGTTTTCCATTTTGTACCAAAGCCACCGTAAAACATGATGAAAATGAGAGCGGCAGAACAGATTTTTTCGGCGAGAGAATAATCTTCAAAATGAATTTGAAATAAACCATCAGAGCCGAAGAGCATACCAAGACCAATAAAAAATAAAAGTGTAGGCACGCCAAAGCGAGTAGATAATTTACTTCCAATTACACAAGCAATCAAAATAATTGCACTGATTAAAAGAAATAAAGTCATAAGTATAATCTATCCTTTTCATTATATTTATATATAGAAATTATCTCAAATAATTATGAAGATGTCAAAAAAGGCAATTCATCTTATTGAAAAATAAAATAAATTGCCTTTGTATATAATATTAAGCTTGTTCAGGAACTAAACCATTTTGATAAGCGAGCATTAAATGGTAGATATCATTTATTTGACATTGGATTTCTTCGCCTAAATCAGTATCGGCAGTTGAAGAATGATAATTTTGTAATTCTAAAGTACAAGAAACGGACTCAATGTCTTGGTTGGCTTTTAAAGACTCTTTGATATTAGCACATGACTGATGTTCTAAAAGACGTAAACCACGTGAATTAGAAATTAGCGTATAACCAGCAATTCCTGTTTTTTTATGATAGGCCCTGCAAAAACCACCATCAATGATGATTAATTTTCCATTTGCTTTTACAGGACTTTCTCCTTCTTTTACTTTTACAGGAACATGACCATTGATTATATGTCCACGTTTTGTTTTTAAGGAAAATTCTTCAAGTATCATATCGCAGATTTTTTCATCATTGCAATATTTATAATACGCATCAGAAGGTTCAATCCATGTATCAGTATCTTCAATAAACATGCGTTCGAATGTTTTAAATTCTCTACCGGAAAATGGTGAATATCTGCCACACCAAAAATAATACATTAAATCGATATTTTTTTGTTCATATAAACCAAGATATGCTTGGCGAATAGTTTTATCAACAAAGTCTAAATAATTTTTTCCAGAATAATAAGTATTATTTAGATGAATACGCATAAAACTACCATCATCATTTAGCGGTATACAACCGTGATAAAGTAAATTGTTATTATATGCTTTATAGACGCTACCTTTTTGGTAAAGAAAATCAATATGTTTGCGCAAGCGTACACTATCTAAAAATGCTGATTTTATATCAGATAAAACTTCAGCTTCTTCTAAAGATAATTCATAAGGATTTTGAGGATTTATTGTAGGGAAGGACGGGCTTTTTATTGGATAAGATATATTATTTATTTTTATATGTTTAGAGATGTAATCTATTTTATCTAATAAAAGACGACTATCCATTTGAAAATCTGGATTGCGTTTGATGAGTTGTCCTTCTAATTTAAATAAAATTATAGAGATAGTGCGTTGCATAGCGATTAATAGTGTTTTATTAGGATAGAGTTTACTAGCTAATGAAGATAGAGAGCGAAGGCTGATAGCATATCCTTTTTCTAAAACGGCAGTATTATTATAAGATAAACAGTTTCGCACTACTGTCGCTATACAAGCTTCATTACCACACATTGCACCCATCCATAAGATATCATGATTGCCCCATTGAATATCTACAGAATGATGTTGGCGTAGCATATCTATGATAGAGTCAGGTCGTTGTCCTCGGTCATAAATATCGCCGACGATATGCAAATGAGCAACAGCTAGTTTTTTGATGAACTTTGTAAAAGCAATGATAAAATCTGTACCACTATTAATATTGATTAAAGTGTTTAAGATAGTATTGAAATATACCTCTTGGAAAGTATCATCATTTGGTCTAGCTGTGAGCAATTCAAGAATGATGGTTTCATATCCTTTAGGCAGCAAATTTTTTAATTCTGATTGAGGATATTTATAAGACATCAATCTTGATAGACGCAATAAATAGATGAGATTTTGGGAATACCATTGAGTAGTGATTAATTTTTGTTTTTTTAAATTGAGTATTTTTTCTTTAGGATAATAAATTAAAGTACAAAATTCAGCTTTTTGTGAGGTGGACATTTCTTCAGAAAATAAATAATCTACTTTTTCTTTGATAACACCAGAGCAATTATTGAGAATATGGAAGAAAGATTCATATTCACCATGTAAATCACTCATAAAATGTTCTGTTGGTCGAGCCAAATTTAAAATAGCTTTTAAGCGAATTAGCTCAGTTACAACAGATTGACGATTAGGGTATTTTTCTGACAATAAATAAAGATATTTGTATTTTTGTTTATTCTTATCCACAACAATACTCCTTTTTATAAGATGTGATATTAGTATTATATAATATTTTCATTTTTATGAAAATAAAGTTTTTTTAGTATACGTTTACTAAAATAGAGAAATAACAATTGCGGAATAATTGATAAAATCTTATAATAGAATAGTTAATATTTAAATGAATTTGAATAATGTGAGGGATAATAATTGGGAAATGGAGATAAAAAAAATAAAAGCAGTTATGTAAAATATATCTTGATATTAGTAGTTGTTTTTATTTTATCTGGTATGGTAGGAGCTTTTTTTGCTAATGCGTTAGTTGATAATAAACCAGATTATAATGAAGATGATAAAAAAGGTATGTTAGTTGCAAAAGATAAGGCTACTGTAATGATTATGGGGGTAGATGAGCGTGCTGATGATGTGGGGAGAAGCGATACCCTAATGATAGCGACATTAGACCCAGATAAAAATCAAGCAGCATTATTATCTGTACCTCGTGATACGCGTGTAAAAATAAAAGGTCATGGCTTTGATAAGATTAATGCAGCTTATGCCTATGGTGGTAGAAAATTAACTCAAGAAACCATTGAAAGTTTATTAAATACACATATTGATCATTATATAAAAATTAATGTACATGGTTTTACTAAAATTATTGATGCTTTAGGCGGTATTGATATTGATGTAGAAAAACGCATGTATTATGAAGACCCATGGGATGATGATGGCGGTTTATATATTGACCTTCAGCCAGGTATGCAACATATGGACGGCAAGACTGCGATAACATATGTGCGTTATCGTGATGAAGAGGGTGATATTGGTCGTATCAAACGTCAACAGAATTTCATGAAAGCAGTAATGGACAAATTAGTATCTCCAACAATTATTCCTAAATTGCCAGCTATTGTATCTGCTGTTTCTGATTCAGTAGAAACTGATATGTCAGTTAGTGAAATATTATCTTTCTTGGGAACACTTCAAGACGCAAAAGATAATGGATTAAAATCAGAAATGTTACCAGGTAAACCAGTATATATAGAAGGTATTAGCTATTGGGTACCAGATATCAGTAAGACAAGACAGATTTTAGCAAATACATTAGGCATAAAAATCAATCAATCAATTACAACATCTATTCATGAAGATAATATAGAATATGAAGAATCTATTCCTGATAATGCTGTAGAAGTAACAGAAAAAGAACGCATAAAAAGAGAAATTGCTCAGGAACGTGAAGAAAGATTGCAACGACTTCGTGAAGAGCAAGAAAAATCTACAAAACGATTTAAATCTGAAGTAGATGAAGAACGACCACGAACAAATAGTAATCGAGAAAAAGTAGAAACTAGAGAAGAAACTCCAGTGGAAGATAATACAACAAAACAAAAAGAACCTGTACCACAAACACCAACAAGAGATGTCCCAGCTATAGATATGAATACTACAGGTAAATCATAAATAAAAAATACCGCAAATAGGATAAAAACTATTTGCGGTATTTTTAGTTAACGAAATAATAAATTTAAGATTAATGTTAAGATAATACTAATTAAAATAGAACTACCTAAAGGAAAATAAACGCCCCAATTACTACCTTCCCATTTAAAATCAAATGGCAATTTACCTAGAGGTAATAATTTTCCACCAAAATGGATTAATAGACCGATAATAACAAGAGCAATTCCTATATAGATGAGTATTTTTCCCATATCATACATAGCAAAATCCTTTTGTCTTATAAATTATTTATCGTCTTCTTTGATTTCAAAAGCAGCAAGAGCAGCTACTTTATCATTATTATCCATATTCATCATTTTTACGCCTTGAGTATTTCTGCCAATTACAGAAACTTCTTCAATATTTGAGCGAATGACGATACCTTCAGTAGAAATGAGCATGAATTCTTGTTGACTATCTACAACTTTAATGCCGATTACAAAACCAGTTTTTTCAGTGACTTTGATGTTGATAAGACCAATGCCACCGCGAGTTTGTGTGCGATATTCAGAAGTTGCAGTGCGTTTGCCAAAACCATGTTCAGTAACAGTTAAGACTTCGCAATCATCACGGATATTATCCATGCCAATTACTGTATCTTCACCTTTTAATTTTATGCCAATGACACCGCGAGCAGTTCTACCCATAGGACGAACATCTTGTTCATTGAAGCAAATAGACATACCATCACGAGTACCGATGATGATTTGGCGATTACCATCAGTGAGTTTTACACCGATTAATTCATCATTTTCTTTTAAAGAAAGTGCGATAAGACCTGTCTTTTTGCGATTAGTATCAAATTCGCTAAGACCTGTCTTTTTAACGATACCATGACGAGTTGCCATAAATAAATATCTATCTTTAGAGAATTCCTTAATAGGAATGATAGCTGTGATAGTTTCTTCTTTTGCTAATGGTAAAAGATTTACAATGGCTGTGCCTTTTGCAGTTCTACCGGATTCAGGAATTTCATATCCTTTTAATTGATATACAAGTCCCTTATTAGTAAAGAATAAGATTGTATTGTGTGTAGATGTGATAATCATATTTTCAACATAATCTTCTTCTTTTGTACCCATGCCAGTAACGCCACGACCACCGCGTTTTTGATTGCGATACGTAGTTACTGGGATACGTTTGATATAGTTATTATGTGTTAAAGTGATTACTACATCTTCTTCAGCAATTAAATCTGCGATATCTACATCAGAACTATCATCTGTGATTTGAGTGCGACGAGCATCGCCGAATTTAGCTTTAACAGCAGAAAGTTCTTCTTTAATGATATCTAAGATTTTTTGTTCATCTGCTAAGATATTTTGTAAATCAGAGATATAATCTAAGATTTCAAGATATTCATTTTCGATTTTTTCGCGTTCAAGACCAGTTAAACGTTGTAATCTCAAATCTAAGATAGCTTGAGCTTGTTTTTCAGTAAGAGTATAGTCGCTCATTAAGACTTCTTTAGCGCTATCGCCATTTTTAGAATCACGAATAGTTTTAATGATTGGGTCTAAATGGTCAAGTGCAATAGTTAAGCCTTCTAAGATATGAGCACGAGCTTGAGCTTTTGTGAGTTCATACTGTGTACGACGGCGAATAACATCTTCTTGATGTTTGATATAGTAATGTAAAACTTGTTTTAAGTTGAGAATGCGAGGTCTGCCATCAACTAAAGCAAGCATAATTACACCGAAAGTTTCTTGTAATTGAGTATGTTGATATAATTGATTTAAAATAACTTCTGGATTTGCATCACGGCGTAAATCAATTACAATACTCATACCATTGCGGTCTGATTCGTCATTTAAATCGGTAATACCATCAATTGTTTTATCACGAACAAGTTCAGCAATGCGTTCTACAAGACGAGCTTTATTTACTTGATATGGTAATTCAGTTACAGTGATACGTGGTTTACCATTTGGCAAAGTAGTGATTTCTGTGCAAGCACGCATTTTTACTGCACCACGACCTGTTTTATAAGCAGAAATAATGCCATCACGACCCATAATCATTGCTCCAGTAGGGAAATCTGGACCTTTGATAGTTTGCATTAATTCTTCAACAGTAATTTCAGGGTTATCAATCATCTGTAAAACGCCATCAATTACTTCGTTTAAATTATGTGGTGGTATATTAGTTGCCATACCAACGGCAATACCAGAAGAACCATTTACTAAAAGATTTGGTATTTTAGATGGTAATACAGATGGTTCTTGTAGGGATTCATCATAGTTTGGTGTGAAATCCACTGTTTTTTTATCGATGTCTTGGAGCATTAATTCTGCAATTTTTGACATGCGAACTTCTGTATAACGCATAGCAGCAGCAGAATCGCCATCAATAGAACCAAAGTTTCCATGACCATCAGCTAATACATAACGGCAAGAGAAATCTTGAGCCATACGAACAATAGCATCATAAACGGAAGTATCACCATGTGGATGATATTTACCTAGTACTTCCCCGACGATACGAGCAGATTTTTTATATGGTTTATTAGAGCCCATACCAGCTTCTTGCATAGCATACAAAATACGGCGATGAACTGGTTTTAAACCATCACGTACATCAGGTAACGCACGCATAACAATTACACTCATAGCATAATCAATATATGAGTTTTTCATTTCATCTTCAAGATTTACAGGGAGAATTTTTCCTGTATTTATAGTTTCTGTCACATTCTCACCTCAATTTTAATCTACGGTCAAAATATGACCGAAATAACAAATTACGACAATCATCTTAACTAATATATTTTATCATTTTTAGCGAAAAAAGTCTATGATATAAGGCTTTAGGGCTATATTAGATAAAAAAATCAGTTGTTAAATAATGAATGTTAGATAACAACTGATAAAAATTTTTATAAATTTTTTAATGCTTCTTTATAACGAGAAGAAACTCTATGGGAGTCTCTTATTTTTTGACAAGTCATTTTAAAAACATCTTTAGATAGAGATTTTGTCTGCAAAAATTTTAAGCCCTTATCTGGATAAAAAGCAAAATATTTACTAAAAGCCCATGCTTTTGCCATATTTACACTATAGGAAATATCTTTTGTATTATAGACTAATTGAAGTGTATTGTCAGCAAAATCTTCTGTCAAGTAATAGTCTAATAACATCACGATGGCAAAACGCAATTCATATTCATTAGGGCTGTTTAAATAATTTTTTATAAAAGATAGATATAAATCTTTATCTTTAGTTTTTAATTGGAAACTAGCGCAAAAACTATCGCAAATAGACCAATTATTTATCTTAGGTAAGAAATTTTGAATTAATTTTTGTTTTGCATTTATATCAATAGGAGCATAAGCAATGATAAAGCCTTCAAGCATGATTTGCTCAAAATATTCATTTGTATTTTGATTTAAAAATTCTTGCCAATCATTTTTTACTAGGTCTTTAGCAATTTTTCGCAATTGTGGTAAACGTATACCGATAATTTTTATATTTTCTCTATCAATATTTTTAGGCAATAATTTTTGTACAAGCTGAGCATAGTTTTTATCTTGATAGGAGAATAATATTTGTAAAATATTGTTATTTTTCTGCATAAATAATTAACCTTCAATTACATGAGTATATAAAAATCCTTCACGCATACCAGCATCTTTATAAGTTATTGCTGTAGCATGGATTAATTTAGCGATTTCATTAGCTATGACCATGCCAGGAATGATAGTATGCAAACGGTCAGGTACGGTTTTTAATAAAGTTGTGATATCTTTATCTGTTAATTTATGACCACGAGTGAAATGAGTAATCATTTCAGGAATTTTGTTAGCAGGTATAGTTTCATTTATATCATCTTGAGCGTACATTTCATTATATAAAGCTCTAGCTCCTTTACAAGTACCGCCGATACCGCAGATTTCAGCATGGGAAATATCTTTAAATTCAGGTGCTGTATCAATAATAGCATGAACTTCTTTTATCATTTGTGCGATTTCTTCTTCGTTAGGTAAAAAGTCAGTCGCATATTTTGTATGGAGAGCTAAAGAGCCGATAGGCAAGCTAGTTTTTTGGATAATTTTACTGTCAGCAAAACGAATGAGTTCTGTACTAGCACCACCGATATCAATGATAAAACCATCATGATAATCAAGTTCATGTGTAGCAGCGATAAAATCATAAGTTGCTTCTTCATCACCAGAGATGATATGCAAATCAATACCAGTGCGAGCAATGATTTCAGCGACAGCTTCTTTACTATTTTGAGCATTGCGGAGTGCAGCTGTAGTAAAAGCACTTACATTTTCGATATTAAAAGAAGTTAAGAAGGATTTAAAGCTATTTAAAATCTCGCAAGCTTTATCAATACCAGCTTGTTCCATAACATTATCTTTGACATAACTTGCTAAACCTACAGTATATTTGCGTTTATGAATAAGATTTAACTTATTATCCAAGATTTCATAAATAGCCATACGAATAGTAGTAGAACCAATGTCAATAACTGCATATAACATAAAAATATACCCTCCCAAAAGTTAGTATTCATTTTTCTTTTAAATAAAAGAAAAACGAATCAAAAAGAAAATATACCCGCAATATTGATTTTACTTTGACAAAGATAAAACTATGTCTACAACGCTCTAAACTCGCTTCGCTCAGACAGTAGGACTAAAACCGTATCCATAGTTTTATCTTTGTCAATAGCTTTCAGCTACCGTAAAAGTCTGCTAATGCGGGAAAGTTTGGTATTATATTAATAACACGTAATATTATTTTCCGCATTATAAATTTTTAGTGGTAACCTTTAGGTTATTGAAAATAATTGTCGCTGAATACGGTTTTAGTCTGAATGTTTGAGCGAAGCGAGTTTCTAAGCGTTGTATGAAGCGAAAATTATTTTCAAAGCTAAAAATTTATCTGCGGTGATTTCTTTGGTTCGTTTCTTTGTCACCAAAGAAATGAACAACTTATTTGAATAAATCAATTACTTGTTTTCCGATTAATACGATGGACATGATGATAAATAAGGTTTTTACGTATGTAGCACCTTTGGCAATGGCCATGCGAGCTCCGCAGAAGGCTCCAACCATCATGGCAAGTCCCATAGGAATGGCGTAGGCAAAATCGACAATGCCAGAGCTGATGAAAAATAATGCACCAGCGATATTACTAGCAAAGTTTAAGCCACGAGCATTAGCAGCAGCACCGATAAAATCAAAACCTATCCAAAGAAATGCAAATAATAAGAATGTGCCAGTACCAGGGCCGAAAAATCCATCATAAAAGCCAAAAATAAATGCAGCAATAGCGCTTAGTATCCACATTTTTTGACTCATACCATTAAATGTAGCGACTTGACCAAATTCTTTTTTTGTCAAAGTATAGATAGTTACAGCTACAAGTAAAATGATAATCAAGGGACGAAGAAAGTCAGAAGGAATTAATTTTAAAATACTAGCACCACAGATTGAGCCAATGAAAGAAAGTGGTAGTAAATATTTTATAGTAGAAAAATCTACTCTACCAGAGCGAACAAAAGAGGCAAAACCGATTGTAGCACCCATAGAAGCAGATACTTTATTCGTAGCTATAGCTGTAACGGGAGGCATGCCAGTAAATAAAAGTGCAGGTAAAGAAATAAGACCACCACCGCCAACTACAGTATCGATAAAAGCTGCGATAAATCCAGTAACAATTAGAAATAAACACATATAGATATTAATATCTTCCATCAAAACATCCTTTCTAAAAATAAATTTAATTTGAGTTAATTAATAATATATTTTATCATAAATTTTTAGGGATAAAAGATATATAGTAAGTTATTTTTGATGATGATGGATATGTTGATAAAAAAAGTCAGTTTTAGCTTTTACTAAAACTGACTTTTATTTTAATCTTTGTTACTAGAAGTATTGATACCAGCACCAGTTATTGGAATGATAACACGGTAATTATCTGGTTTTCCTTTTTTGAAATATTTTAAAGCACCAGCAACGGAAGCAGCAGCAGTTGGTTCAATATAGATACCTTTTCTACCTACTTGATGCTGAGCTTCGATAATTTCTTCATCATCTACAGTGAGGACTTCACCATTGCTACGAGTAATTGCCATGAGCATTTCTTTTAAACGCATTGGTTTTTCTACACGTATGGAATCAGCTATAGTATAACCAACTTTGGAACCTTTGCGTTTTTTCTTGAATGCATTATATAAAGGACAGCAATTTTCGCTTTGAACAGCGATGAATTTTGGTAAACGACCAATTTCTTCAAATCCATAATAAAGACCGAGAAGCATTGTACCATTACCAACAGGAAGGAAAATATATTCAGGTACATGGTCATTTAATTGATGGTAAATTTCATAAGCTAGAGATTTTATTCCTTCAAAGAATAAAGGATTATAGACATGAGAAGCATAATATGTTTTAGATTTTGTAGCTTCTTTTTGAGCTGTTTTCGCTGCGGTATCACGATTACCAATAACAAGGCGAATTTGAGCACCAAAAGTTTCAATTTGTTTTAATTTGCCTTCAGCTATATTTTCAGGTACATAAGCAGTACATTTCATGTTTGCCGCAGCTGCGTAAGCTGCTATAGCAGAAGCTGCATTTCCTGAAGAATCTTCAATTATGTGTTTTATGCCTAGATTTTTTAGTATGCTAATCATTGTCTTGGCACCACGGGCTTTGAAAGAACCTGTTGGATTTAAGTTTTCCATTTTAAAGAAAAACTCTTGTTTACCAAATTTTATGGGTATAAGCGGTGTTTCAATTTCTCCAATAGAAACTTCTGGTGTTATAGGATCAGTGTTATTTTTATATAATCTAAATAAACCACCACAAGAACAATGGTAAGAAATTGAATTTAATGGATATTCTTTTTTACATTTTTCACAATAAAAATGCATACTAATCATCTCCTAGAAATATTTTTGTAACATAAAATGGGAAATTATTCCTTTGTAGATTTAAGGAAATATTAAAAAATATATTAATATTTAATAAATTAACGAGCGTTATATGTAGGTCATAATTATATTATTAAGTATATAAATATATATTCTATAGAATAAAATATTTTTCCTTTTAAAATTTTAAATAATGATGAATTTATTAAAAAAGATATAGAAAAAATACAAAAACTTTTGTATGATTATAGTTGAGCATGAAAAAAAGCCTTAATTTATAAGGTTTTTTCAGCTATAAAAACTTTTTTAAAATTTTTTATAAAAAAATTAAAAAAAGGTGTTGACATTTCCTCATAAAGGTCATATAATAATACATGTTCTCACGGGGAACAAGTGAGAAACGGGGCATGGCTCAGTTTGGTAGAGCACCTGGCTTGGGACCAGGGGGTCGCAGGTTCGAATCCTGCTGCTCCGACCATTAGAAATTATAGGAAGCGAAAGCTTCCTTTTTTTGTTTATTAGCGAAGGCATAAGCTTTCGCTTTTTTTATAAATAAATTTAATTTCGAGGTATACATAATGTCAACTGAAGTAGTAGTTAAGAAATCTTATTTGCAAGTTATTTTATTAGCAATGGGTCATTTTTTTAATGATTTTTATTGCAATTTTTTACCTATCTTATTGCCGATTTTAATACCTAAATTGGGCTTATCACTTACCTTAAGTGGTGCGTTAGTTATGGTTATGTCTTTATCTGCAAATGTGTTACAGCCTGTTTTTGGTTATTTTATGGATAAATATAATTTTAATAAGATTATGCCACTGATTATTCCTTTTGGAGCTGTATTTATCTGCCTTACTAATTGGGCAAGTAATTTTATTGTATTAGCTGTTTTGATTGGACTTAGTGGATTGGCTGTTTCTACATTTCATCCTATGGGTGCTGGTCTAGTCAGTAAAGTGGCACCTGATGGAAAAATATCAACATGTATCTCAATATTTGTAGCTGGTGGCAGTTTTGGTTTTGCATTGGCTCCTATTTTATTAGTTTATTTTATGCAGATGTATAGTTTGGATTATTTACCTATATTGATTATACCTGCGATTATTTTAGGTGTATTGATGTATAGTTCAGGATTATCCAAAGCGCGTTTTGTCAATGAACAAGTAGCTAAAAATATGCATTTTAATTTAGCTCAAATTTTGCAAAATAAACCGTTAATGTTGCTTAATATATCTATGGGACTTAGAGCATGGTTATTTACAGCTCTAGTTACATTTTTACCTTTATGGGCAATAGAAAAAGGCTGTGATAATACTTTAAGTGGTTGGATTTTGACAATATATTTATGTGGTTCTGTAATCGGTGGTTTAATTGGTGGAGCATTAAATGATAAAATCGGCTATAAAAAAGTAATTTTGTGGGCTTTGATATTTACATTAATTCCTACAATGTATTTCTTGTTTGCACAACAAATAAATATATTGATGTATATTGCTTTATTTGTTGGTGGTGGCTTGGTCATGGCAGCAAATCCAGGAGCTATCGTTTGGGGTCAGGATTTATTACCAGATAATCCAGGTATGGCTTCCGGTATGATGCTCGGTTTATCTTTTGGTCTTGGTGGTTTTGGCACAATGCTTACAGGCTCACTTGCTGAAAGTTATGGACTTACTATGGCATTAGCATTAACTGCTATATTATTAGTTATAAGTATTGTATTAGTTTATTTAACTCCAGAAAAAAGAAGACAATAAATTTATTATGTTGAAATATAAAAAAGGCAAGTAATTTAATTTACTTGCCTTTTGTTTTTATTATATTGTAATCATAATGTAGTTAAGATAAATTCACCTGTGCCGTTTAAGATATATTCACCCATATCAGCAGGAATAAATACACTTTCACCTTTGGTGATAGTGAAGCTATCATTTCCATAAGTCAATGCTATTTGTCCATCTAAAACTAAGATAGAATGGAAACTATCTTTTTTAGCATTTAATGAGCAATTGCCATGTAAATCAAAATGACTTACATTGAATAATTCACATTGTGCGAGAATTGTTAAATCATAATCTGCAAAAGCTGTAAGTTTGGCAATAGGTTCAGGTTTTCTAGTTGGTGGTTCAAGTTTAGTTACAGCGAGAGCTTTTTCAATATGAAGTTCACGAAGTTTACCGTCTTTGCCCACACGACCATAATCGTATACACGATAAGTAGAATTGGAACTTTGTTGAATTTCTGCAATCAATGCTCCTGCACCAATAGCATGGAGTGTACCTGCTTCGATGAAAAATACATCACCTTTTTTTATTGGCACTTGGTTGCAAACTTCAAGAAGAGTATTATCTTTGATGCGACGTTCAAATTCCTGGTGAGAAATTTCATGAGTAAATCCATAGATTAAAGTAGCATCTGGAGTTGCGTCCATTACATACCACATTTCAGTTTTACCAGATTCGCCTTCATGTAAAAGCGCATATTTATCATCTGGGTGAACTTGTACAGATAAACTTTGTTTAGCATCAATAAATTTAATTAAAATAGGAAAATCTTTATCTTTAGGAGCTTTTGTACCAATTACTTGTTTGCCTACTGTTTCAATATATTGGGCTAAAGTTTTACCAGAAAATTCGCCATTACTGATAATGCTTTGTCCATCATGATGGCAAGATAATTCCCAGCTTTCAGCTACAGGATCAATATCAGTTTGTTTATTAAATTCATCGCGTAATCTTGTACCGCCCCATAGATAATCTTTAAAAGCTGCATTTAGTTTTAATGGGTAAAGCATTATATCAAATCCTTTCAATTCGCTTAAATAAAATACTAATTTTATCTTATCATTAATTTAATTTTTGTCTAGTAAATTTATGTTAATTTTTATATTATTTAGAAATTCTAAACAATATGTTTTACTTTACATATATTTTTCCGTGTGTTAGGATATAAATAATATTTTTTGTCAAATCTGCACATCTAAATGAGATGTTGCAGATTTTTTGCTATGAAAAACTTTTTGAATGATAATTAATAGCATTTATATTTTTAGGGGATGGGTGATTTTTATGACAGATGCAAATACTTTAAAACGTAATACAGCATGGCTGTCTATTATGTCGAATACTTTATTAGTTATTTTAAAACTAGCTGTTGGTTTATATGTAGGCGCAGTAAGTTTAGTCTCAGAAGCACTTCATTCAGGTGTGGATTTAATAGCTGCTTTTATTGCTTTTTGGGCTGTGCGCAAAGCTGTAGTACCACCAGATAAAGAACATGATTATGGTCATGGTAAATTTGAAAATTTATCTTCAGCAGTAGAAGCGTTATTGATTGTAGCTACGGCTATCTTTATTATTTATGAAGCAATACACAAATTTAATACACCATTAGACCCAGAATTTTTACAATATGGTATTTATATCATGTTTATTTCTATTGTAGTAAATATAATTGTTTCTCGTCGCTTGATTGCTGTAGCAAAAAAAACTGATTCTCAAGCATTAGAAGCTGATGGATTGCATCTTCAAGCAGATGTTTGGACTTCTGTAGGTGTTTTATTAGGTCTTGTAGGCATGAAAGTCTTTGGCTTTTTATGGTTAGACCCTGTTATTGCAATTATAGTGGCTTTGATTATATTCCGTGCTGGTTATAAAATGGTAGTAGATAGTGCAAGAGAATTGACTGATAGCAGTTTATCTCAAGAAGATGAAGCGATTATTGGAGAAATAATTTTATCACATAAAGGTTTAAAAGGTTATCATCATTTGCGCACTAGAAAATCTGGTTCTGATAGACTTTTAGATGTGCATGTTACTTTTGATAAAGATATGCATTTAGAAGAAGTTCATAATATTTGTGATGATATTGAATGCAAGATAAGAAATAGATTTGGTGGATTTGATATCACTATTCACCCAGAACCAGTAGATGAAAATGGTTCAGTTATAAAAAAAAACTACGTTGAAGCAGTGAGGTAAAGATGGTGGAAAAAGTTCAATATAAAGTAAATGATGTAGTGCGTATGAAAAAAAAGCATCCATGTGGTAGTGATACATGGACAATACTTAGAGTGGGTATGGACTTTGGTCTAAAATGTAATGGTTGTGGTCATTTTGTAATGATGCCTCGTGTAAAATTTGAGAAAATGGCTAAGGCTATAGTGACTGAAGAATAATAAATCTAGGTATTGTATTTTGATTTTGACAATGATATAATTTTTGTGGTTCTAATCATATCATGAATAAGTGGAGAGGTGTCCGAGTGGTCGAAGGTGATTGACTCGAAATCAATTGTACCGAGAGGTACCGTGGGTTCGAATCCCACCCTCTCTGCCATATGTGCATAATAGACCTGCTCATAAGAGCAGGTCTTTTTTGTTTTTATCTGAAAATAAAGATTGAAGGTGGGTAAAAAGATGGTAGAATGTTCAATTTGTCATAAACATATTGATGAAAAAGTAGCTTTAGTCAATACTGATAAAGATGGCAATAAACGTGTTATTTGCCAAGAGTGTTTTAAACAAGAAGCAGGCGTAGATTATGAAACTTTTGCTTACCGTAAAGAAAATGCTAAACAAATTTCAATCGCAGTTATTATTTGTTTGGTGATGACCATTTATGCTTTTGTTGAAAAAGGACCATTGTATGGAGCTTTAGGACTTGTTTTAACTGTACTTATATATTTCTTTTCTGGAAAGATAAAATAATAAAAAATATAAGTAACATAATTATGAGGTGATATTATGGCTTATCGTGAATATGTAGAAAAGGGTTATATGCCTTCTCGAGAAATGATGAAAAAATTTCTCGTAGAGCAGATTGACTTTAAACGAAATTTTGGAGTTGTGGATTTATATAATGCTGTAGATAAAGTCAGTGCTGAAGATGTGAAGGCAAAAGTTGTTTTACCTAAATTGCCAGTGAGCAAAATGGACGGCATCGGTGTTTGTTTTGCAGATTTTAAAGATGGCATACCAGATACTGAGAATTGGCAAGAAGGCAAGGAATATATTTTTGCCAATACTGGCTGTGTAGTGCCAGAGCCATATGATACGGTTATTTTAATAGAAGATGTTCGTTTTATAGATGGTAAATTAAAAATTTTAGCTAAACCTGAAACAAAGGGACAATTAATCGACCCACCAGGAAGTCTTATCGGTAAAGATGAAGTTTTAGTAAATAAATATGAAAAAATCACAGCACCTCAAGTCGGTTTATTAGCATCAGGCGGTATTAAAGAAGTAAAAGTTATAGCAAGACCAAAGATTGCATTTATTCCTACTGGTGATGAATTAGTTTCATGGCAAAGTGAAGATTATCCAGTAGATAAAAATATAGAGTCAAATAGCATGATGTTATCTGCTTTTTGTAAACAATATCAAGCAGATTTAACTATATTTCCGATAATCCCTGATGATAAAGAAAAAATAAAAGAAGCTCTTACAAAAGCAAGTGAAATAGCAGATATTATCTTAATAAATGCAGGTTCTTCTAAAGGAACAAAGGATTTTACGCTTGATTTATTAGAAACAGAAGGTGAAGTTTTAGTTTATGAATTAGGTTGTAGACCAGGTAAACATTCTAGCTTCTCTAAATTTAACCAAAAACCAGTATTAGGTATTGCAGGCCCTCCAAATGGTGCAGAATTAGCTATGCGTTTTTATTTAAAAGCTATTATGCAAGCTTATTATCACCAAAAATTAAGCAGTTTGGAAACAGTAAATGTAACTGTGGATTTTGATTTTACAGCACCGAAAAATGCAGATTTTTGCTTGCAAGTTCATATTTTTAAACAAGATGATAAATATTATGCGCAAATAATTAATCCCAAAGGAGTAACAAGAGCTACTTTGTTGCAAAAATATAACGGTTTTATCTATCAATTAAAGGGTACAAGTTTGAATGTAGGCGATGAAGTAACTGCTGAATTGATAGTTGAACGCAAAGAGATAGAAAATCAAAATTAAGCTTATGTAAAATAGAAATGATGAGGATTTTGAATGCAAGATTGTTTTAAGCGTAATATAGATTACTTGCGTGTATCACTTACGAGTAATTGCAATTTACGTTGCCAGTATTGTATGCCAGAGCAAAAAATAAAGCAGACAGAAGAAATGCTTTCACAAAAAGATTTAATACATTTAGTGGAATTAATCAGTTCAACGGGTATAAAAAAAATAAGGCTCACTGGCGGAGAGCCATTATTATATCCAAATATTGAAGATTTAATAATAAGATTTAAAGCAATACAAGGTATAGAAAAAATAGTATTGACTACAAATGGCATATTATTATCTAATAAAGTAGATGTTTTGAAAAAAGCTGGTATAAGTGGTATAAATTTAAGTTTAGATTGTATTGATAAAGATTTATTTAGAGAAATTACACGTGGTGGAGATATAGATAAAGTTATATTAGGAATAAAATTAGCTCAAAAAGAAAATATTCCTTTAAAAATCAACAGTGTAATTATGCAGGGTATAAATGAAAAAGAAATTATACCTTTGATAGAATTTGCTAATTGTAATAAAATAGATTTGCGTTTTATCGAGTTAATGCCGATGAATGTGGCAAAGAATTTTAAAGCGGTAAAAGAAGATGATTTAAAAGCTATAATTAGCAAAAAATATGGAGCTTTAAAACAAATAGATGTATTTGAAGGTCCAGCACATTATTATCAAGTAGAAAATTTATCAATAAAAATAGGATTTATTTCTGCATTATCACATAAATTTTGTGCTAATTGCAATCGTTTACGATTGACATCAACAGGCATGTTAAAGCCTTGTCTACATTATAATAGTGGTGTTAATTTAAATGATTTATTGAAAAAGAATGTAACAGATGAAGAAATTTTAGCGATAATAAAGGATACTATTTATCATAAACCTAAAAATCATCACTTAGAAATTGAAGCTTTTTCACAAAAAGAAGATAAATCTATGTCTTTAATTGGTGGATAAGTGATATAATAAATAAATATCACTATATTATATATTTTAATTGAATACAGGAGGTATTTTTAATGAACAAATCTGTACATCCAGTTGATGAAAGATTGCCATTAGGTCAAACATTTCTCTATGGTCTTCAGCATGTATTAGCAATGTATGCTGGTGCAGTAGCTGTACCACTTATTGTGGCAAATGCTATCGGTCTTAGTACAGAGGATTTAATTTATTTGATTAATGCAGACTTATTTACTGCTGGTATTGCAACTTTAATTCAGACTTTAGGTCCATTAAAAATGGGAAGTAGGTTACCAATTGTGCAAGGTGTAACATTTGCAGCTGTTTCGCCGATGATAATGATTGGTCAAGCTGATGGGTTAACAGCGATTTATGGTGCTGTTATAGCCAGCGGGTTGTTCATGTTTTTAATGTCTCCATTTTTTAGCAGATTGGTTGGCTTTTTCCCTCCAGTAGTAACTGGTAGTGTTATTACAATTATTGGTTTGTCTTTATTGCCAGTAGCAGTAAGATGGGCTGGTGGCGGTAATCCAGCTGCTGCAGATTTTGGAAGTATTCCAACTTTATTGTTATCTGCTTTTGTTTTATTGTTAGTAATTATATTCTATCGTTGGTTTTCTGGTGTATGGAGAAATATTTCCGTATTGTTAGCATTAGTAATAGGTACAGTAGTAGCTTCTTTCTGTGGTTATACAGATTTTAGCCATATCGGTAAAGCTGATTGGCTAGGTCTTGTTACTCCTCTTCATTTTGGTGTACCAACTTTTGATATTTCAGCAATTATTGTAATGATTTTAGTTATCTTAGTTGTTATGACAGAAACTACTGGTGATATTATCGCTGTAGGTGCTATCGTAGGTAGACCAGCAGACCAAAAAACAATTACAAGAGGTCTTCGTGCTGATGGTTTCTCCACTTTACTTGGTGGTATCTTAAATACTTTCCCTTATACAGCATTTGCTCAAAATATCGGTCTTATTACACTCACAAATGTAAAAAGCCGTTTTGTTGTAGCTGGTTCTGGTGTGATTTTAATGTTATTAGGTTTATTCCCTAAAATGGCAGCTTTAGTTGCATGTATTCCAGCTCCTGTACTTGGTGGGGCTGGTATCGCTATGTTTGGTATGGTAGCAGCAAATGGTATTCGCGTATTAGCGAAAGTTGAATACGAAGGCGAAGGCAATTATAATGTCTTAATTGTAGGTATCAGCCTTGCAATGGGTCTTTTATCTATGGCTGTTCCTGAAATCTTCAAACATTTAACTGGCATTTGGAGCATTATCTTCCATAGTGGTATTACAATCGGAAGTTTAACAGCAATTATTTTAAATGCTATTTTAAATAGAAATAATAAATTAAAAAAATAATTTTAAAATCTTCTTTGACATTGAGTTTACAATGACAAGGAAATATTTTGAATAATTTATCCTTAATTCTGATAGACAGGACAGTAATTAAAAACAGAGAGTTCGTTTTTTATAAATAACGAACTCTCTGTTTTATTACTTATATTTTTAATATAGTTTAATATTTTTAAAATAATAAAATAACAATATTTAAAATGATAATAAGGAGATACTATAGTCATTATAATTATTATCATATAATTTTGCACTAAAGCATTTGTTTATAAAGGAAAATTATAACGAAATTTATAATAAATGAATGAGTTTTATATAGGATTTTGTAGAATTATATAAAATAATAGAAAAATGATACTTGAAATAGAGAAACTTTTTTGATGCAATATAATATCATGAATATTTATGTGAAAAGTGTGTATTATTAAAAATTTAATTGATTGAATAGTAATAGTTTATAGTTAAGAATTATAATATTAATATAATTTAGTGGTTAATACAAAAAAATATTTGTCTTAAAGATAAAATTAATGTTGGAATATATAGATTCCTGGACTTTCTAATTATGCTGTGTTATGATATCTAATATAAAAGCTCCTGAATTTTTAAGGGAGTATATTAAAATATTACTAGGAATTTATTAAGGAGGTTATATAATGCCATATGCTATAGATTTATTTTGTGGAGCGGGTGGTTGTTCAGAAGGGTTGATTCAAGCGGGATTTCATATTTTATTTAGCTCAGATATAAGTGATATGGTAGAAGTTACTTATAAACATCGACATGAGCAATTAGGTTTAATACAAGGTCAGAATACTTGGTTTGAAAGAGCTGATATTAGAAATTTGTGTGGAAATTTTATTAATCAGAAAATAAGTCAACTTGAAATTTTTCGAAATCAAGAGATTCCAGAAATTGATTTGATGATAGGGGGACCAAGTTGTCAAGGATTTTCACGTGCAGGCAGACGTGATAAGGCTGATCCTAGAAACCTATTATTTAAAGAGTATGTTAGAGTTATTAATGAAGTAAAACCCAAATATATTGTACTTGAGAATGTAGAAGGTTTTATGGATATGCAGTTTTTGGGATATGAAGGTATGCCAACAAATGAATTTCCTGATGGTGAGATTTACGCGGATGGAACTACAACACCTGTGATTTTAAGAAAGGAACTTAGAAAAATTGGTTATTTAACACTTGAACCAAGGATACTTAATGCAGCAGATTATGGTGTTCCACAGAAGAGAAATCGTGTAATATTCATTGGGTATAGAAATAATCTTCAAGCACCATCATATCCAGAACCTACAGTGGATGCTGAATATCAACTTACATTGAAAGATGCTATTGGTGATTTAGTAATTGATACTAATTTAAGAAATAGGATTAATCATAGACTTTCTGATTATCAAAAAGAAAGTAAGGCAGGAAGAACACCTTCATTTATTACAGGACAGCCTATACCGTGTGATAGAAAACATCTTAAGAATCTTGAACTGCCTAAGGCAACAGATGTTGTTTTAGAAAGATTTTCATTATTTAATCAAGGGGAAACAGGTTCTAGATTGAGAAAGCGGATTAAAGAACATGGGATTGATATAACGGGATTAGATGCATTGATTCAGCTTTGTGGTAAGAAGTTGAATATGCAGTCAAATGATGTGATTGATTTATTTAGAGAAGGGGGAGTTTCAGATAGTGCAATAGATATTCTTTTGACAAAGAAAAATGTTAGACAGAGATGGGATCCTACAGAACCATCAGCTACAGTAGTTACTATTCCAGATGATTATATTAATCCTTGGGAACCAAGAACACTTAGTGTTAGAGAAATGGCAAGATGTCAATCGTTTGATGATTCTTTTGAATTTTTAGGTAAGAGAACGACAGGTGGATTGAAGAGAAGAACAGAAGTGCCTCAGTATACACAAGTGGGAAATGCTGTTCCTCCATTATTGGCTAAAGCCATAGCTGATGAAATTATGAGAGTTTTATAAATTAAAATAACTATGAGTTGTTGATAAAGTAGGTAACATTGAATGCATTGTAGTAAGGTGATTTGATGAGTGCCCGCTATTTAAATTTCTGACTAGTATTTCTTTAATTGAATCTGCAATTCCAATCTGTGATGGTAATCCCCAGTAGTTTCCGCCTGAAAGATTTCTAACTCTTAAAACACATATAGAATTTGTTTTTATTTTCTTAAGTTTGATAGTAGGAACTGTTACAAAAGAATATGTAAACATATTTACATTTCTAATAGAGTAACCATTTTGTCCGACAGTGATACCATTGTTAAATCTATCAGCTGCATAAACTGCATCCCAAAGCATAGGAATTTGAGCATTATCATTCCAATTGGTTTTGCATTGAATGATATGTATTTCAATTTCATTGAAATCACGAGATATAAGAGCATTAAGAATAGGAAGTAAATTATATGTTACACTTCTTTTTTTATATCTAGGCACAGTATTACCATGAATATCATTTATTATAATATTGTTTTTATCCATTGAGTATTCTGGTTTATCTGGAAATGTGATAGCAATTAAATCAGCTTCTGTATTTGATGGGAAAGTACCATATTTTACAGTAATTGCATCAGATACAGGAGTGGGAATTAAGTCTTTATAGTGTTTTATGATAACAGTTCTTCTGCCAATATTGCAGAAGTTTAAGTACCAACATACTAGTCCCTCCCAATTGGCACCACCACTAGATACATCACTTTGACTTCTGGACGTAGAGGTATTTGTTGAAAAGAAAATATTTTTAAGATTGTCTCCTAAATTAAAATATTCGTGTTCAGTACCAGATGGAGTTAATGCAATAATTTGTGTTTTCCAAATAGAAAATGCATTATTAAAACTAGCCATACTAAATAGTTTATTTATAGCACATTCTCTTAGATATTCAACTATATTTTGAGGCATAGTAGATCTCCTTTCTAAAATTCTATGATTTTAAATTCACTGAATAAATTTGATTTAGCATATGGTTTAATACGCCATGCGTTACCATGATTTTTTCCAGTATATTTACCTTCTTTTGTTGTATAACCACGCCAATCATAAGTTATTGCACCTGACTTTATTAATGATAAGAAAGTAGTAAACTGTGGAGCTCTAGAAAATTCAATTTCATTATATTTGAATTGAACCATACCATTAATTTCTCTACTTTCTGCTTTAAACCACAATGTTGATGGATGCTTTATATATAATTGTTGGCGAAGAGCATTAAATGACCAATATGCTGCTATTTCTTGTCTACCAGTATATGGATCACACCATATAATATCAACTGTTTGTTTTTCATCATTTACATGAAGATAAAATCCTTGATTGTTTTGAGGTGCTTCCATAGAGCCTATAGTTATGTAAAGACTGCTATATCCTATATGAGTATTTGAGTCATAACCATATAGTCTAGTAAATGCAGAAACTCTATTTCTGTCTGTTGGCTCATATTTTGCTACTCTTGTACCTTCGAATTGTGGGCGTAAAGTGAAAAGTGTATCTAAGGAGCTGCGATTTCTTTTAGCTTTTATTTCTATTAAGCCGTTGTAATCTGCATTTGTTCTGTTATTTGTGTTAATTCCAAGAAGAGTTTCTAATGTATCTCCTACATCTTTTGGTGCAATTGGACCATAACCTTTAGAGTTGTTAAAAAAACCACCATGAATAATTTCATATAAACGAGATTTAATTTGATAGAATAAATTAGTAATAGCATCTACACCAATAACATAAGATAAATAATCTTGGCATGGAATATTATGTGTTAGATTAATTATATATATTAATGGTATACCATTTGCTTGTCGAAAAATAGAAATATAAAGAAGATCACCTTGATTAATATCACCATATTTAGTTCTTCGCTTAAGATTTTCTATAGAAAATCGTTTATCACCTCTGGTGTTAGACACACGATAAAATTTTAATTTGATAACATCTGTCTTACCGTGTTGAATAAATAGTGCATTATGAGTTATGCCAAATTTACCACCATGTTCTAGTTTGTTATAGTCAACAAAGCCCCAGTTAAATAATAAATTTCTAAGAATACTATTAGTATCTAGATTGTTTTTGTTAATCATTGTATATGTCATGCGAATTAAGGCATAATCTTCGTTTCGAATTTGTTGTATCATATTAATTATATTTGCTTCATCTGAATAAGGTATAAAAATCATATTTCCTCCTGCATAGTATTTCGTGAAAATAAATTACACATTTCCACATTTACTGTATAAGCCATTGAGTATAAAGTTTTAATTGTAGGGTTAAGTACTTTTCGATTAATTATTCTGCTTATTGTTGCAGTCTGTACATCAGTTGCCCCATATATCTCAATTTGTTTTAGTTGTTTATTATTCATGACTCTCTGAAAATTTTCAATAAAAACAAGAAGAAAATCATCTTCGATGAAACTATTAGAAAATGATATATTATTTTTTTTTGAATCATTGTAATAATTTCTTGAAAATAAAGTTGGAAATGATATTTGTAATTTACGAGCAAGATTAAGTGCGGTTATATATTTGATATTTTGTTCACCACGTTCTAGTGATGAAAGGCAACCACGGTCATAGCCAATTGAAGTTGCTAATTTAGAAATTCTGAGACCTTGCATTTCACGTGTCCTTTTAATATTGATACCAAATATTAACAGAATTTCCTTTGGGTCGAATTTTAAATTCATTTTATTACCTCCTGATATTTATTATTATATTTTAATATACCTTTTAATGTTTGATTTTTAACCATCAATATAAAGGGCGTGATGTATAATTTAATTTTAGTAGTATAAAAAAGCTTGAGTTTGATTTTTAAATGATGATATATTAAGGTATTTCTCTAAGAGATTTATTTTTAATTAAAAAATAGAGTTTGGATTTATTGAGAAATTTAAAAAGAGAATGTATACAATTTTATCAGAAATGATTTTGTATATTGACTAGTGTAGAATTATATTGGTAATTGAATTAATCAAGTTAAAGTAAGTGTAAATTTTTATTTTTAGGAGTTGTTATTGTAAAAATTCTAACTATATTATTAGAAAAATGAGTAAATTTAGAAGAATAGATTGATAAATTAGAGAAATAAAGTGAATAGTTTTTAGTTATTGTTTTTTTAGGGGTTGTAAAATTTAATCATAAGTAAACATATAATTCAGTATTTAGGAGATTTTGCTTCAATACAAGGATAGAAAAAACATATTATATTTGTTGGTAAAAACAATAAATATTGAGTTTTTATTATACTTATATTTAAGATTTATTTGTTAGTGTTTGGACTTTGTTTTGGCTACTATTTCTATTATGTGTTCTGTTGTTTTGAATATTGTGATATAAATATCAATAGTATGTATTAATTTTCATAAAATTTAATGTATGTAGCTTATTTTTTTTGTTTTAGCAGTATTTTTTTATTAGTACAGTCTTTGTTATTTTTAATTAATTAAGATAACATATGATTATGGTAGAGAATATTAAAAAATAGACAAGAGCGAATTATTTGAAAGAAATAGAAAATATATGGGAGGAAGATATTTATGATTTTTTGTAAAAGTGGTGGTTGTAGTGCCAAATTAGGGCCGAAGGTTTTAAGTAAAGTTTTATCTAAACTGCCTAAATTTGAAGATGAAAATTTGTTAGTGGGTTTTGATTCAAGTGATGATGCTTCTGTATATAAATTGACAGATGATATTGCAATGATACAGACATTGGATTTTTTCCCACCGATGGTAAATGACCCTTATATTTTTGGGCAGATAGCAGCAACAAATGCGGTAAGTGATATTTATGCTATGGGTGGCACGGTAAAAACTGCACAGAATATAGTGTGTTTTCCTGAAAATGAAGATTTAAATATTTTAGGGCAGATAATGGCTGGCGGAGCTAGTAAAATCATGGAAGCTGGCGGAATTTTATCTGGTGGTCATTCTGTAAATGATGAAAGTATAAAATATGGTTTGGCAGTAACAGGTATTGTCAATCCTCAAAAAATATATCAAAATAATACTATAGAATTAAATGATGATTTAATTTTAACAAAGCCACTAGGTGTAGGTATTATTATGGCGGCAAATTCTGTTGGTGAAGCAAGTGATGAGGCTATGCAAAAAGCCATAAAATCCATGACTACTTTAAATAAAAAGACGGCAGAAATCATGACTGATTATGATGTTCATGCTTGCACTGATGTAACAGGCTTTGGTTTTATTTGTCATCTTTTGGAAATGGTAGCTAAAGATTATAGTGTAGATGTTTACGCAGAAAATTTACCAATTATTAAAGAAGCTTTGACTTATGCAGATAATTTTTTAATCACAAGTGCAGGTCAGAGAAATCGCAATTTTGCAGGAGAAAAAGTTTCTTTTGCAGATGAAATATCTTTTGCTATGCAAGAAGTTTTATTCGATCCACAAACTTCTGGCGGTTTATTGATAAGTGTAAATTCTAAGGATAGTAGATCTTTAGTGGAAGAAATGCAAAAAGCAGAGATAGATGCTCGCATTGTGGGCAAGGTGACAAATTTAAATAAATATAAAATAAATGTTATGTAATTTTTTTTAGAGGTGATTTTTATGGAAAAAACTATAGATGCTAGAGGTCAGGCTTGTCCAAAACCACTTGTAATGGCTAGAGATACATTAAAAACTTTGACACAAGATGATAAATTAAATGTAGTTGTCGACAATTTAGTTTCTGCACAGAATTTGGAAAAAATGGCAAGCCAGATGAATTTACCATCTCAAAAAGTACAGCAAGGTACAGATTATATAGTATCTTTGTTCGTAAAAAAATCCATGTTCATTCCTCAACAAGAAGAAATAAAATGTGAAGTGCCAACAAAGACAGATAATTCTTTTGTCGTTGTAGTCAGCAGTAATGTAATGGGTCATGGCGATGATAAATTAGGCAGTATTTTGATTAAAGGCTTTATTTATTCCTTGACTTGCTTAGAAACTTTACCTAAAGCTGTTATTTTTTATAATAGTGGTGTTAAATTAGCAGTTGAAGGTTCTGAAGTATTAGAGGACTTAAAAACTTTAGCTGATGCTGGTGTAGAAATAGTAGCTTGTGGCACTTGTTTAGAATTTTATCAGTTAAAAGAAAAATTAGCTGTAGGTAAAATCGTAAATATGCTTGATATTGTAGAGCGTCAAGCAAAAGCGACGAAAGTGGTAAAACCATGATTTATTTTGACCAAGCAGCAACGAGTTATTATCGTCCAGATTGTGTAGTTACTGCTGTTATTGAAGCGTTAGCTAATGCTGGCAATTCATCAAGAAGTGCAACAGGGCCATCTATTTGGTCTTCGCGAATTGTTTATGAAGCGCGTGAAAAAATTGCTACTTTATTTAATGCAAAACCAGAAAATGTAGCATTTACTTCTGGGGTAACAGAGAGTTTGAATTTAGTCATAGCATCTTTTTTTAATAAAGGGCATATCATAACTACAGCAAATGACCATAATTCTGTATTGCGTCCATTATATCTGCGTGATGGTGATTTGGATTTAACCATAATTCCTGTAGATAAAGATGGAAATTTTGAATATGAATTGCTGGAAAGAGCTTTTCGTCCTGATACTTTGGCTGTGATTACAACAGGAGCTTCAAATGTTACTGGCAATCTCATGGATATACAACGCATAGGGACTATAGCTCATGAGCATAATGCTTTATTTATTTTAGATGCTGCTCAAGTAGCTGGTTTAATACCGATTGACATGGAAAATTTCAACATAGATATTTTATGTTTTACAGGTCATAAAGAATTATTTGCTCCTCAAGGTACAGGTGGTATAGTCTTGCGAGAAGGTCTTCATCCTGTACCTGTAAAAGTTGGTGGTAGTGGTTTTTATAGTTTTGCTAAAAATCACCCAGATATGATGCCAAATGTATTTGAAGCAGGAACAGCAAATGTTCATGGTATTGCAGGATTAAATGCTTCTGTAGATTGGATTTTAAAAAATGGTTTAGATACAGATGCACTTTTGTTGGCAAAAGATTTTTATGAAGGTCTAAAAAATATTGAAGATGTAAAAATCTATGGCTGTTTTAAAAGAAATCGCGTACCAGTGATAAGTTTTAATATCAAAGATATAGATTCTTCAATAGTTGCAGATAGATTATGGATGGAATACAGCATTGCTGTCCGCAGTGGTATACACTGTGCGCCACTTATTCATCAGGCTTTAGGAACTGATAAACAAGGCACAGTACGTTTTAGTTTTTCAAGATTTAATACACAAGAAGAAGTAAAACAAGCATTAATAGCAATAAAAGAAATCAGGGACGATTTATGTCAAGATTAGGAAAATCTTTAAAATTAGTGATAACATTTGATAATCCAACACATGCTTTTGCTTTTGAATCTGCTTGTAAAAAAGCAAATATCGCTGGTAGATTATTGCCTGTACCTGTGGAGCTTACAGGTGGTTGTGGCATTGGTTGGACTAGTAAAATAGAAGATAAATCTATAGTAGAAGATTTTATAAAACAAAATAATTTAGCAGTTGGTCATATTTTAGAGCTTGAGTTTTAGTCTTGAAGTTCATTTAATATGGATAATGTATCTACATCTACTAATTCTTTAGCAGAATTCACTTCGACTAAAGTTAATTCATCAAGATGTTTTTGAATGACAACGCGACCGCCTTTATCTCCTTGGATAGCGAGTAATTCTGGCACGTATTTTTGAGCGAAAATCACAGGATTACCTCTTTTCCCTTTATGCGATAGAGCGCAGATATTATCTTTTTTTTGCCATGTTTGATAAAGCTTATTTAGACTTGTAAATGTCAAAAATGGTTGGTCGCAAACGATGAATAAATAGCCGTTAATATTATTATCATTTGTATTATCAGCAGAAGATAATTGTTGGCTGGCTCTTATGGCTAATTGCATAGAATGAGATTGACCCAAATGAGTATCATAGTTAGGAACGACTATTATATTTGGGTCAATTTTTTTGGTGATTTCAGGATATTTAGTAACTAAAATTGTCTGCTTAGGATTTAGTTTTTTGATTAAATTTAAAGTATATTGATACATAGGGATATTATTTATAGGATAAAGCAATTTATTCGCACCGAAACGAGAGCTATTGCCAGCAGCTAAGATAACAACGCATAGAGATTTTTTATACATAGAAAACACCTCATAGGAGAATAAATTTATGTTTTTAGAATATACAAAGAAAAAGTTGATTAATAAAAGTATAGTAGAGTATTTGCAAGTGGAAAATCAAGATATAATTTCTGTATCAGGTGCAGGTGGTAAAACTTCTACAATAAAATTATTAGCTAAAAATTTAGTGCGTGAACATAAGAAAGTTTTGATTACAACAACAACAAAGATGTTTAAAACAGCAGATGCTGTAACGATAAGAGATAAAAATTTATTAAAGCAAAAATTAAAACAGCAAAATTGGATATTTACTGGTCAAGATTATGGCAAAAAGATAAGTTCATGGGACGAAGAATTTTTGCGAGAAATCATATCTTTGGCAGATATAACTTTGATTGAAGCTGATGGAGCAAAAAGATTGCCATTTAAATTCCCCAAACAAAATGAACCAGTTTATATATCTTCATCAAATAAAGTGGTATATGTCGTAGGCATGAGTGCATTAAATCAGCCGTTAAAATCTTTATGTAGAGCCGAACTTTTAGCAAAGTTTTTACAAAAGCAAGTAAATGAAAATCTGACAAAAAATGATATAATAAAAGTGATATCAAGTGAACAAGGAGCAAGAAAAGATATAGGTAAGAGAGATTTTTTCGTTATCCTAAATCAAGTTGATACTTTGTTTGCTTTGCAAGAGGCTATATTTATAGCTGAGAAATTGACAGAATGTAAAATAAAAGTGGCGATAAGTAGTTATCGTGATGAGTTTTAGAAAGTAAAAATAGAGAAGGTAAAGGTAATTTTAATGGAAAAAATATTGATAAAAGGCGCTGGCGATTTAGCATCAGGTATTGCTTGGCGATTACAACGAGCAGGATTTCCGATTATTATGACGGAGATAGAAAAGCCTTTGACTGTGAGATTGACAGTGTCTTATTCTAATGCTGTCTATGAAAATGAAGTGAATATAGAAGGCATAAAAGGAAAGTTAGTAAATAGTTATCAAGAGGCACAAGAAGTTATTGCACAAGATAAAATTGCTGTAATTGTTGATGAAAATGCTGATATTGTGAAAGAATATAAACCAGATATTATCATTGATGCTATAATGGCTAAGAAAAATATAAATACAAAAATTGATGATGCACCGATTGTCATTGCTGTAGGGCCTGGATTTACAGCTAAAAAAGATTGCGATTATGTTATCGAAACGAAAAGAGGTCATTTCTTAGGTAAGGTAATCGAAGATGGCAGTGCTATAAAAAATACAGGTGTTCCAGGAAATATTGGTGGTTATACTGTAGAGCGAATTATCAGAGCTAATGGCGAAGGTGTATTTAAATCCGTAGCAAAAATTGGTGATTTTGTAAAAAAAGGCGATATTGTAGCCTATGTTGATGATAGAGAAATAACAGCCTTAATAGATGGTATTGTCCGCGGTATGTTGCATGATGGCATTGTAGTTACAGATAAGATGAAATGTGGAGACATTGACCCACGAGCAGAGCAAAGTCATTGTTTTAGCATATCTGATAAATCTAGAGCTATAGGTGGCGGTGCTTTAGAAGCTGTATTATATGGCTTGAAAAATTTGAGAAAGCAGGGCAAAAAATGATTACAATAAAAGCTTTTTGGCAAAAAGTGCAGACACAATTAAAAGCAAATAATCCTGTGATTTTAGCAATGGTCATGGAGAAAAAAGGCTCTGCTCCGCGCGGAGTAGGTGCACATATGCTTATTTTATCTGATGGCTCAACAGTGGATACAATTGGCGGTGGCCCTTTAGAATATTTGGCGATACAGGAAGCTAAACAAAATATAAAAAATGGTAAATCCATAGTGCAGACTTTTTCTTTAAATAATGCTACTGCTGGTGAATACGGTATGGTTTGTGGCGGTCAGTTGACGGTTGCTCTATATTGTTTACAGCAAAAAGATTTAGTTCAAGTGGAAAAAGCATTGACTTTAATCAATACGAAAAATAAAATCGTTTTGAGTTTAAGTTGGCAAAATGAAAACTTCGATTTTAAAGTTTATGACTTAGCGGAAAGCTTTGCTTTGAAAGAAAAGTTGACTAAAAAATCTTTATTGCAGATGGATACAACAAATCAATCTGGGCAGTATTTAGAAATCATGAAACAAAGCCCTAGAGTTTATTTGTTCGGTGGCGGATATGTAGCTCAAGAGGTCGCAAAATTATTGCCAAATTTAGAATTTGAATATATCGTACTTGAAGAACGCAGTGAATTTGCAAAAAAAGAATTATTTCCAGACGCTAAACGCATTGTAGTTGTAGATTATGCAGATTTTAGTAAGCAAGTGAAAATAAAAAACAGCGATTATGTAATAGTTGTGACTAATGGACATACAAAAGATACCTTGGTTTTAGAAAGTTTATTGAAAAATCCTCCAGCATATATTGGTGTGATTGGCAGTAGACATAAAAAAATTCATGTAGAAAATTATTTAGCTGAAAAAGGATTTAGCGAAGATTTAATAAAACAAATTGTTATGCCTATAGGGCTAGATATTAAAGCGGAAACACCTTCCGAAATTGCAATTAGTATTGTGGCTCAGTTAATTCAAAAAAGAGCACAGTAAAATAATTTTAGATGGGAGTAAAATAGATGTTTGGATTAGGTATACCAGAATTAATTTTGATTTTAGTAATTGCTTTAGTGGTATTTGGCCCTAAGAAATTGCCAGAAATAAGTAAAGCTCTAGGTAAAAGTATAAAAGAATTTAGAAATTCAACATCAGATATCACAGATACAGTGAATACTGTTAAAGATGTAACTGATGTAGCTAAAAAATTAAAATAATAAGTTATAAATTATAAATGAGGAAAATATGGCGAATTTTACGCATTTTAATCAAGATGGTGAAGCTATCATGGTTGATGTCAGTCAAAAAGATATTACCATGCGCATAGCTATTGCCGAAGGTAGTATAAAAGTAAATCAAGAAGTTTTTCGTTCAATCAAAGAACAGACTAATAAAAAAGGTGATGTATTAGCTGTTGCTAGAATAGCTGGTATCATGGCAGCGAAAAAAACAAGTGATATGATACCGCTTTGTCATCCATTATTTATTACAAAAGTTACGATTGATTTTGAATTAGACGAAGACAATTATATGATAAAAGCTATTGCGACAACAAAAGTCAATGGTAAGACTGGCGTTGAGATGGAAGCACTCCATGCTGTATCAGTTACTTTATTGACGATTTATGATATGTGCAAGGCTATAGATAAAAGTATGGAAATATCAGATATACGTCTATTGCATAAAGAAGGCGGAAAATCTGGCGTTTATGATTATGAAAAATAATAAGGAGTATAGATTTTAATTGATGGGAAAAATTTTAGCTGTATGTATCAGTGAACAAAAAGGTACTTTAAAAACTGCTGTAGATAAGGGCTTGATGATAAAGGATTTTGGTTTAGAACATGATGCTCATGCTGGAAAATGGCATCGTCAGATAAGCTTATTAGCAGTAGAAGCGGTGAGAGCTTTTGAAGAAAAATATAATTTCAAAGTTCCTGCTGGTGCATTTGGCGAAAATCTTTTAGTTGAAGGTATTGATTTAAAAAATTTGCCGATTGGTACAAGATTAAAAGTAAATGATATTTTATTGGAAATTACTCAGATAGGTAAAAAATGCCATTTAGGTTGCAATATTCAAAAGCAAACAGGTGAATGTATCATGCCTAATGAAGGTGTATTTGCGATTGTATTAAATGGCGGAGAAATTAAAGCACAAGATACAATTTTTGTAGAAGCTTGAGAAGGTGAAAGAAATGTTTGAAGTAGCAATAATCACTGCAAGTGATAAAGGTGCAAAAGGTCTTCGTGAAGATTTAAGTGGTCCATGTATAAAGCAAATTGTAGAAGAGTCTGATTATAAAGTAGTATCCATGGAAATTTTGCCAGATGATAGAGCTTTATTGGCAGACAAAATGATAGAGCTTGCGGATAAAGAAATTCCTTTGATTTTGACAACAGGTGGTACAGGTTTTTCGCCAAGAGATAATACACCTGAAGCGACAAAAGATGTAATTGAAAGAGAAACACCAGGAATTTCTGAAGCTATGCGTATGTATAGTTTAAAAATTACACCAAGAGCTATGTTAAGTCGAGCAACTTCAGGCATTAGAAAAAAATCTTTGATTATTAATTTGCCGGGAAGTCCTAAAGCTGTAAGAGAATGTTTGGAATATTTATTGCCAACATTAGACCATGGTCTTAAAATTATGCTTAATTTAGATAGTGAATGTGCTAGAAAATAATAAAAAAATTAGATGTAGCTTCTTATAACTAAATATTTAAATGATTTTAAATATGAATCAAATAAAATGGTTTATTTAAATTAAAACCATTTTATTTGATTTTTTTATTAAATTTTTTATTTAATTCAATCGTTTAAAAATATACTTAGATAATAAAGCTTCTATTATAAAGAAAATACATAGTAAATAAAATACAAATTTTATACCTATACCATGGGCGATAAAACCTAAAAGTGCAGGCCCTAAAATTACGCCAGTATAGCCCATGCAAGTTATAGTAGTAACGGCTGCATTTATTGGCATATCATTTTGATTCTTAAGTAAAGAATAAAGTACAGGTACAATATTAGCAGATCCTAAGCCAATACAGATAAAACCAATTGGCATCAAATAAAAATTATCAATAAGAACTACCAATAAGAAACCAAGTCCAGAGATAAGAGCCCCAAATACACAAATTTGTTCTTCTCCAATATATTGAACTGCTCTATCACCTATAAAACGAATTATAAGCATTGCTACAGAAAAAATAGCATAACCTATACCTGCTAAAGATAATTCCAAGTTTTTAGTTTCTGTTAAAAATATACCACTCCAATCCATTATAGCTCCTTCTGCTAAAAAACTTATGCAAGCTAAAATGCCAAATAAAATAACAATACCATGTGGTATAGCTATTGGTTTTTCGTTATTAGCACCTTTATATGTTAAAAAATATGGGCTAGCAATTAAACAAAATATAAATATTATAATGCCATGAATAATTGATATCATTGTAATATCTAAGCCTTGTTTGGCTAATATACTAAATAGACCAGCACTGCAAAAGCAACCTACACTCCAAAAAGCATGCATACTAGACATAATACGTTTTTTCGATAATTTTTCTACTATTACGGAATTTATATTCATTGTAACATCTATTGTTCCCATAACAGAACCAAATAACAATAAAAATATGACAAGTGACCATATATTATTAAGTGAAGAAATGATTATTAAAATTAAAGCAAATAAGATAATATTTATTTGTAACATTTTTTTACAACCTAATTTTTGATTTAAAATTCCAGCAATGGGCATAAAGACAAATGCACTAACTCCTATGCATAATAATAATAGACCTAAAATATTATCACCAATTTGTAAACGTTCTTTGATAACTGGTATCATTGGTGCCCATGTAGTAATAGTAAATCCTGCTAAAAAAAATGCACATCGTGCAGCATATTGTTCTTTTTTTCCTGCTTTATATTGACTTAAATATTTATCTTTTGTATCCATAAAAAGTTCCTTTCTATTATTTTATACTTTTGAGGAAGTATAAAATTTATAACAAGTTATCTTGATAGTATAGTTTTATTATAAGAAGATGTTATTATGATAAGTAAAGATTATTAGTCAGAATTTTGGGCTCGTGTGTTATCTTCAGCTAATGTTTTTATGGTTAATTGATATAGATTTTTGTAATAATAATGTTGTTCATTATTGAAAATAATTAAAATAGGTTACACTAAAATCAGTCGATATAAATAAGATTGATAATAAAAATATATTAGTTTAATTGATGTCTATGAATATTATACAAAACATGTCTATTGTAAAATTATTTGGTGAAAATAATTTAATCAATACCATGAATATTATAAATTAAGATTTGGCTATTATTGATAATTATAAAAATTCTTATAGTATATAAGAATTTTTAAGGTTTAATAATAAATAAAATTAATAATTTCAAGCAACAAGTTCTAAAATATTGTTTTCTGGACCTAAAACACAGCTTTCATAATAACCATCACCAGTTGTACGTGGTCCACTTAAAATTTTATATCCATCATTTTTTAAACGAGCGGTTAATTCATTAACCTTTTCTTTATTACCTAGACTAAATGAGAGATGTATAAATCCTTGACGATATAAATTAAATTCTGTTTTTATCATATTTGGTCTACTCATGATTTCTAAGCGAGTATTATCTTCGAATGATAAAAAATATGTGGATAATTCAGTTTTAGGATTGTGATATAGATTGTTAGCGGTAGCATTGAAGTACTTAATAAAAAATTCTTTTGTAGCTTCTAAGTTTTCTACATAAATAGCAATATGGTCGATTTTCATAAAAATTTCTCCTTGTTTTAATTATTAAATTAAATGAGCAATAGATTTCATTTTGTCAAATGTATAGATATATTTAAATCCTAAATCTTTTAATATTTGTTTAGTCTCTTGGATGTTAAAGCCATATTGGTCAACATCATGACCGTCAGAACCAATAGTTATAATATCGCCACCTAATTTTTTATAGAGTTTTAAAATTTCAACGGAAGGCGTTAAATCTTTTAGACCATAACGATAACAAGAAGTATTAATTTCAATGCCTTTATGATCATTTATGACTTGTTTTAAAATCTCATTTACAAGGTCAAAGACTTTATTGAAAGGATAAATTCCTTTTTGGTCGTAACGATTAATCATATCTAAATGACCGAGAACACAATAATCTTTATATTGCTGGATTACTTTTAAAATTTCTTGGTAATAAAGTTCATTATATTCTTGTTGTGTTTTTCCTTGTTGAAAAGCTTGGTTCCAAAATTCAAGATTATCGACTTGATGACAAGAAAGTATTATAAAATCAAAGGGATAACTAGCAAATGTTTTGGCAAATTGATTGATAGTATGTGTTTGCATACCAAATTCCATGCCAAATTTTAGTTTTATTTGGGGAGAAAATAATTTTTGATAATATGTAAATTTTTCAAGGTATTTTTGACAATCACAATTTAAATCTGTTTTTACACCATAATCAATATGTTCAGTAAAACAGATTTCATCAAGATTTTTCGCTATTGCTGTTTGTATAGCTTTTTCCATAGGGCAAGTAGAGTCATCACTAAATTTAGTGTGCATATGATAATCAGCTAACATGATAAAACCTCCTAAAATAATTAATTATAGAGTCATAATAATATATAATAAGGGATAATACTATCAATATTGACCGAGTTTTTTATAACAATAATCTGCTGAGGATGAGCTTTATGCATATAATAGAAAATAATTTAGAAGTAGTAGAATATGAAAATTTATTATTGCCAATATCTATAAAGATAAGAGAATTAATACAATATGAAAATAAAAGAGCTTTATGTCATTGGCATGATGATATAGAAATTATAAAAATTTTATCAGGTTCAATGAATTTTTATATAAATGGAGAAATTTTTCATTTAATAAAAGATGATATTTTAATTGTAAATTCAAAGCAGATACATTATGGTTATGAATATAATCATGATGATTGTAAATTTATTTGTTTAATGGTAAATCCTTCAGTATTAAAAATTAATAAAGCTATGTATCGAGAATATGTAATTCCTATTATTGAGAATAATGGACTATTGGCATGGTGTTTGAAAAATAATGAAGGAAAACAATTAGATAGAATATTATTTGCATTAATAGATTGGCAGGAAAAATCTTGTAGAGCAAAAGAATGGAAATTGTTGTCTTTAGTATATGATTTATGGTATCAAATATATAATTTAATAGATAATGATAAAAATTTAAACTTAATAAAAGATGATACTTCTGATGATGTGAATATATTTAAACAGATGGTAATATTTATTTATCAAAATTATAAAAAAGCAATAATTTTGCAAGATATTGCAAAATCTGGAAATGTAGGTAAAAGTAAGTGTTATGAACTTTTTAAGCGATATGTAAATAAAACACCAAATGATTTTGTTAATTTATATAGGTTAGAAAAAAGTAAGATTTTATTGAAGAATGAAGATTTATCAATTACAGAAGTTGCATTAGAATGTGGATTTAATAGTGGAAGTTATTATGCAGAACTTTTTAAAAAATATAATGGATGTACTCCAAGAAATTTTCGTAAATATAAAAAATAATCTGTTCATCTAAAAAAGAAAATGAACAGATTATTAAAAATTAGAAGCTATTAATAGTTTTTATAAAGAATGCGAATGGAGTTTAAAATACAAATTATAGCCACACCAGTATCGGCAAAAACTGCTGCCCACATGGAAGCAAATCCCATAAGACCGAGTATCATGATGAGTATTTTTACACCTAAGGCAAAGACTACATTTTGCCATGCTATGCGAATGGTATCACGAGAGATATTTATCGCTTGGAAAATAGAATGAACTTTAGAATTCATAAATACTACGTCAGCAGCTTCAATGGCAGCATCAGCACCACTACCCATAGCAGCGCCAACATCAGCACCAGCGAGAATAGGAGCGTCGTTTATACCATCGCCGACAAAAAATACATTACCATGTTCTTGTCTAAGTGAGGATAATTTTTTTAATTTATCTTCAGGTAAAAGTTTAGCATGAACTTTATCAATGCCTACTTCATTAGCTACAGCATAAGCACTATGTTCATTATCACCTGTGAGCATAGCTGTAGTTAAACCTAAATTTTTTAATTTAGCAATAGTGGATTTAGCATCATCTTTGATAGTATCATCAATAACAATAGAGCCAGCATATTTATCATTTATGCCAATGAATATTTCTGTACCAGCATTAATAGGTAAATCATCAGGTAAAGCAATATTAAATCGTTGCATTAAGCGTTTATTACCACAATAAATTTTTTGCTTGTCGATAGTGCAAATTATGCCTTCACCAGCAATTTCTTGATTATCAGTAGTAGTTTTTAAATTGAGTTTTTGTTTAGTGGCTTCATTGATAATGCTGATAGCAATAGGGTGAGAGGAATTTTTTTCACAACTAGCACAAAGAGAAAGTAATTCTTCTTTTGTGTAATTATTTGTAGGATTTATAGTTTTAACTGTGAAATTACCATGAGTCAGTGTACCTGTTTTATCCATGACGATAGTTTTTATATTTTTTAGAGCTTCTAAAGCTAGACCACCTTTAAATAAAATTCCTTGTTTGGAACCGCTACCGATACCAGAAAAGAAAGCAAGTGGCACACTTAATACTAAAGCACAAGGACAACTAATTACTAAAAAAGTCAAAGCTGTATAAATCCAATGTTCCCAATCACCTGTAATCAATGAAGGAATGATAGCTGTAAGCGTAGCTACTAAAACGACAATAGGAGTATAAATTCTAGCAAAACGAGTGATGAATTTATCTATTTTAGGTTTGTTGGCAGCTGCATTTTCTACAGCTTGTAAAATGCGTGAAACCATAGATTCAGATAAAGGTTTTCCCACTTTCATTTTGATAGCGCCGGAAATATTTAAACAACCAGAAGTGATAGAGCTATTAGGGGCAATTTTTATCGGAACAGGTTCGCCAGTAACAGGTGATGTATCCAAACGGCTTTCTCCTTCAATGACAATGCCATCAACAGGAATTCTATCACCAGCACGAACTAATAAAATATCGCCGACTTTTGCTTCATGAGCAGAAATAACAGAAATTTTATCATCATGGAGAAGATTTACTGTTTCAGGTCGTAAATCAACAGCGTCCATGATTTGACTGCGACTTTTTTCTGTAGCACGTTCTTCAAAATATTCGCCAATGCGATAAAAGAGCATAACGCCAACAGCTTCAGGATATTCTTTGATGGCAAATGCTCCCAAAGTTGCGATACTCATAAGAAAGTTTTCATCAAAAACGTTTCCATGAAATAAATTGGTGATGGCAGTTTTTAGTACATGGAAACCTAAAATTAAATAAGCTACGATATACAGATAAAGTGTGTATTGGTCAGGTACAAGAGAGGTAAATTCGCCAATGATAAATAAAATAGCACCAAATACAATTTCAATAATATCAATGGTTTTTTCATTAAAAAATTTTTTTGTATTTTGATGAGATTTTGAAGAAGCTTCATCAGCATTTATGATTTTTACACCATTTTCAATAGAATTAGCTATTTTATTTATTTGAGGTAGAAGTACATCAGGATTTTGAGCTACTATTTTTAATTTTTTAGTAGCAAATGTCAACTGAGCAGATTTGATTTCAGGTAATTCATTTAATTTTTTTTCGATTTTAGCACCACAGTTGGCACAATCTAGATTTTCGAGTAGATAGATTTTTTCTTTATAATTAGAAGCATTTTCTTCAAGTTGAGTGATTATAGTGCCAGGTTCAATTTTGTCTGCTATTTTTTGAATAGTAGGTAATAATTCATCAGGATTTTTAGCTGTTAAAGTTAATTGTTTAGTCAAAATAGAAATAGTAGCGTTATCTACATCAGATAATTCGTTAATTTTTCGTTCGATTTTGGCAGCACAATTAGCACAATGGATATTGATTGAATATGCTTTTTGTTTGTGATTATTATTATCAATAGATAAATTAGAAGTAGTAGCCATATGTACGCCTCTTTTCTAAAATAATTATATACCCATAGGGGTATTATCTTTACGTCTTTAGTATACCCTATGGGGTATATTATGTCAAGAATGAATATCAATAATGATTAAATTTTTATTTGACTCAATATAAATTTTGACTAGAATTATTTAGTATAAATATTTGTATAGATTTTAAGTAAAAATTTAGTCATTGAGGAGAGATTTTAATGAAGAACAATGAAAAAATAATTTTTCGTTTAGCCAAAACAGATGATGCAGAAAAATTAGTAGAAATTTATGCTCCCTATGTAAAAAATACAAATATCACTTTTGAATATGAAGTGCCAACAATTGATGAATTTAAACAGCGTATAACAAAAATAATGTCAAAATTTCCTTATATTGTAGCTTGTATTGGTGATGAAATAGTAGGTTATACATATGCTTCTACTTTTAGAGAACGACAAGCTTATAATTGGTGTGTAGAAACTTCTATTTATATTAATGGAAAATATCAAGGTAGAAAAATAGGAGAAATTTTATATACGAAATTAGAAGCGATTTTAAAATTGCAAAATATAACTAATTTAGTAGCAAGCATAACATATCCCAATCCGCAAAGTATAGCTTTCCATGAAAAATTTAATTATAAGAAAATAGCTCATTTTACAAAATGTGGTTATAAACAAAATTGTTGGTATGATATGATTTTCATGGAAAAAATGATAAATAAACATGAAACATTGGCAAGAGAAATTATTTATTTACCTGATTTTGATAAAAATTTAGTGGAAAAGATATTGCAGAAATAATAATTTGATTTGCAGTATTAATGGATAATGCCTATAATATAATATATTAAATTAAATAGAGATAGGTGCGTATGCTTAATAAGGAAACTGGAAGAGCCAGTACGGTCCCGCCACTGTAAGGGGAGCTATTTTCAATTATGTCACTGGAATAATTTATTTTGGGAAGGCGAAAATCAGCGAGGAACCTAAGTCAGGAGACTTGCCTATTGGAAAAACACCGTGAAATTTATAGATGATATATTTTTCAGACTCACGAGAGATGGGCAGGTGGAGAATTTTTCGTAGAAATACGGGATAAGTCTATCTCCCTGCCCAAAGGGAGATTTTTTTATGCGTAAAGAAATGAAAAGTGGCTATACAACAGGTTCTTGTGCAGCTGCTGGTACAAAAGCTGCTATACTTGCTTTACAGGGAAATGTCGTTCAAGAAATTGAATTATATGCTCTAAGTGGAGAATTATTACATATTCCCATTAAAAATGTAGAGCTTACATCAACTGGAGCAAAGGCAGAAGTCATAAAAGATGCTGGTGATGACCCAGATATCACACATGGGGCTTCTGTATTTACGGAAGTAAAAATAAACAAAGATGATGATAAAATCAATTTTTATGCTGGCTTAGGTATTGGAAAAGTTACAGAGGCAGGTTTGTCTATTCCGCCAGGAGAGCCAGCAATAAATCCAGGGCCACGAAAAATGATGACGAAAGTCGTTCGTGAATTATTGCCAGAAGGTTATGGCTGTGATATTACGATTTCTATTCCTAAAGGAGTGGAACTAGCGAAAAAAACGCTTAATCCTATATTGGGTATAGAAGGCGGTATTTCTGTAATTGGCACTACTGGCGTGGTGCGTCCAATGTCTGAAGAAGGCTTTAAAAATTCGCTTACACCGCAGATTTCTGTAGCTAAAGCAAATGGCTTTGATGATATTATTTTTGTTCCTGGGAAAATTGGTGAAAATATCGCTAGTAAATTAAATCTTCCAGCAAAAGCTATGGTACAAACAAGTAATTTTATCGGTCATATGTTGGAATTTGCTGCTGATGAAGGAATTAAATCAGTGCTTTTATTTGGTCATTTAGGTAAATTGGTAAAAGTAGCTGGAGGAATTTTCTATACACATAGTAAAATAGCTGATGCTCGCTTGGAAATATTAGCTTCTTATGCTGCTCTTTTAGGTATGGATAAAAAAGGCGTAGAAGAAATTTTTAAAGTGAAGACAACAGAAGCAGCTATGCCAATCATTGAAAGATATGGATTGGTAGAAAAAGGTTTTTATGATTTATTAGCTAAAAGAGCTAGTCTTCGCAGTGAACAACATGTATTTAATGCTTTCAAAGTAGGAACTGTGATGGTTACTTTGAAAGGTGAAATTTTGGGCATGGACGATAATGCAAGAGAAATAGGTGGTAGATTAGGTTGGAACATAAAATAATTGTGGCTGGAATTGGCCCAGGGGCGAAAGAATATGTCATTCCTATGGCTATGCAAGCTATAAACGAAGCAAAAGTTTTAGTTGGAGGAACGAGAGCATTAAATGAATTTTCTCATCAAGGTCAAAAAACTTTTGCCATAAAAGCAGATATCAGTGCTGTGATGGATTTTATAAAAGTCGAATTAAATGATAATGATGTAGTAGTGATGGTATCTGGCGATCCAGGATATTATTCTTTATTAAGTGCTTTGCGCAAGAATTTTCCTTTAGAAAATATAAAAGTAATTCCAGGATTAAGTTCCATGCAAACAGCTTTTGCCAAGATAGCACTTCCATGGCAAGACGCTAGTCTACTTAGTTTTCATGGACGTGTGCCGAGTGATGAAGACTTAAAATATTATCCAGGTCGCATAATCGGTATGCTCACAGATAATAAATTTAATTCTAATGCTATAGCCACATATTTGATAGCAAGAGGTTGGGATAAAAATGCAAGAGCATATATTTGTTCTAGACTTTCTTATCCTGATGAAAAGATAGTTAGCTTATCTTTAGATGAAGCACAGACGAAAGCATGTGCGAGTCATTGTGTGATGATAGTTGAAGGTTAATATAAAATAAAATTATGAATAGAAAGTTGGTGCATATTTGAATTTACCAGGAATAGCAGATGAAGAATTTATTCGCGATAAAGTACCAATGACAAAAGAGGAAATTCGCATTTTGACAATGTGCAAGGCAAAAATTCGTCCTGATAATATTATTTGGGATATTGGTGCTGGTACAGGTTCTTTATCTATTGAAGCGGCTTTACTTGCTCCTCAAGGAGAAGTTTATGCTATAGAGAAAAAAGATTTAGCTGTTGATTTATTACATCAAAATATTGCTAAATTTAAATTAGAAGATAAGGTTAAAGTCGTTGCCACAGAAGCACCAAAAGGATTAGATGAATTGCCAAATTGTGATGTAGTATTCATCGGTGGCAGTGGCAAACATATGTTTGAGATTTTAGATATAATTGATAGCAAATTAAATGAAGGTGGACGCATTATCGTAAATGCAGTAACAATCCAGACAATATCTGAAATTACGACATATATGAAGCAAAAAGAAAATTATACTTATGAAGCAATTCAAATACAAGTAAATCGTTTAAGACAAATCGGTTCATACGATATGTTTAATGCACAAAATCCAGTTTATATTGTTACTTGTAAAAAACTAAAATAAGATAAATTAGGGAGGATATTTTTTATGGTTTATATTATTGGTGCAGGTCCTGGGGATCCTGAACTTATTACAGTTAAAGGTCAAAGATTATTAAAAGAGGCAGATGTAATTATTTATGCTGGTTCTCTTGTAAATCCTGCATTATTAGATTATGCAAAAGCAGATTGTGAAATTTATAATAGTGCTTCTATGACTTTAGGTGAAGTTATTGAAACAATTACAGCAGCAGAACAAGAAGGCAAAATGACAGTTCGACTTCATACTGGTGACCCTGCAATTTATGGTGCTATTCAAGAACAGATGGACGAATTATCTCGTCGCAATATTGAATACACTGTAATTCCAGGTGTAAGTTCTTTCTTAGCTACAGCAGCAGCTTTAAAACAGGAATATACACTTCCTGAAATTTCTCAGACTGTAATCATTACACGCAATGAAGGTAGAACACCTGTTCCTGAAAAAGAAAAATTAAAATCTTTAGCAGCTCATCAAGCTACTATGTGCATTTTCTTGAGTGTGCATATGATTTCTGAAGTAGTAGAACAGTTGATTGAAGGTGGCTATGAACCATCTACACCTATTGCTATCGTGCAGAAAGCTTCTTGGCCTGAACAAAAAATTGTACGCGGTACACTTGAAACTATTGCCGATATTGTTAAAGAAAATAATATTTCTCGTACAGCTATGATTGTTGTAAGTAAATGTTTAGATACAGAATATGCAAAATCTCGTCTTTATGCACCAGAATTTAGTCATATGTATCGTCAAGGTACAGATAAAGCTTAATGAAATATGCAATTATTACTGTAACTAAAAATGGTGCTGATTTAGCTTGTAAATTGCAAAATACCTTGAAAACTTGTGATATCTATGTAAAGAAAGATAGATATGATATTAGTTTAACTGGTCATATATATAAGTATGAAAAAATGAGTGAAGTGATAAAAAATATTTTTGCTGAGTATGAAGCGATTATATTTTTCACTTCGACAGGTATTGCTGTGCGAATGATAGCACCATTTATCGTGCATAAAGTCAAAGACCCAGCTGTAATAGTTTTAGATGAAAAGGCTAATTTTGCGATAAGTTTATTATCTGGTCATTTGGGTGGAGCAAATGAACTCACGTTGAAGATTGCTGATATATTAAATGCTATGCCAGTTATTACTACAGCGACAGATACGAATAAAATAATTGCTCCTGATGTGGTGGCAAGAAAATATAACTTAGTGCCTTATCCTTTAGAACATATAAAAATAATTAATTCAGTATTAATTCAACAGCAAAAAGTTATTTATTATGTAGATAAAGATTTAAAGCAAAGTGAACAGATGATAATTGATTTGGCTAGAGATTTTAAGATTGAAGCTAAATTGATTGATGTAGAAGAACTTGATAGGCAAAATGATTTTTGTGTATTTATCACAGATAAACGACAAGTGCGAGAAAATATATTATTTTTAACGCGAAAACAATTGATAATTGGCGTTGGTTGTCGCAAAGATGTTGAATTAAATCTTGTGGAACAGGCAATAAATGAAGCTAAAAAAATGGCAGATTGTGAAGATTTAAAAATCAAAGCATTAGTTTCTACAATCGTCAAGCAAAATGAGAAAGCTTTGCATCAATGGGCAGAAAAATATAAAGTAAAAACTCATTTTTATGATAATACAATCATGCAAAATGTGATTGATAAATATAAATTACCTGAATCTAATTTTGTAAAAAAACAAATTGGTATAGGAAATGTATGTCAAGCTGCTATATTGGCATATAATGAGAGGGCAAAAATAATTTTGCCGAAAACAAAATTTGAGAAAGTGACGGTGTCCTTAGCATGGGAATGATTAAAGTAATTGGAATTGGTCCAGGTGGTAAAGAGGATATGACTCCTCGTGCTTTAAATGCTATTTTAGAAGCTGATACAGTAGCAGGATATAACACATATATTAAATTGATTAAACATCTTTTAGATGGAAAAAATGTAATTGGCACAGGAATGATGCAAGAAGTTGACCGCTGTAAAATGGCTATTGAAGAAGCTGTAAAAGGTCATAATGTTGCAGTAGTTTCAAGTGGTGACTCTGGTGTATATGGTATGGCAGGTCTTGTCTTAGAATTATTATTGAAATTGCCAAAAGAAGAAAGACCACAAGTTCAGATTGTAGCAGGACTTTCTGCTGTAAATGCGGCTGCTGCTGTATTAGGTGCTCCACTTATGCATGATTTTGCAATCATCAGCCTAAGTGATTTATTGACTCCATGGGAATTGATTAAAAAACGTGCAGATCTTGCAGCTCAAGGTGATTTTGTAATTGGTTTATACAATCCCAAAAGCCATAAACGCGTACAGCATATCGAAGAAATTCGTGAAATCATGTTAAAACATAAAGACCCTAAAACTCCAGTTGGCATTGTAAATAGTGCAAGCCGTGAAAATGAAACAATGGTTATTTCTGATTTAGAAAACTTCACCAAAGAAGATATTAATATGTTTTCTATGGTAATCATTGGCAATAGCAAAACTTTTGCTAAAGAAGGCTTTATGATAACACCTAGAGGCTATGAAGTATGATTTTTGTAGCTTCAGGAACGCAAGATGGTAGAGGTCTTGTAGAATATTTATTAAAGCAAAATTATAGAGTTATGGCTTCTGTAGTTACTAATTATGGTAAAGAGTTATTACCGAAAGATGAAAATTTAATCATCAATGACCATAAATTAGATGAAGAAGCTATGAAGAATTGCTTAAAAGAAAATCAGATAAAAGTTTTTGTAGATGCTACGCACCCATATGCGGTGAATGTATCTAAAACAGCTATGCAGGTTTGTGATGAATTAAATATACCTTATATTCGCTATGAAAGAGAAGTAACGCCAATACCTGCTTATGAAAAACTTCATTTAGTGAAAACTTATGAAGAAGCATCTGACCTTGCTATGCAATTAGGTGAAAATATCTTTTTGACAACAGGTAGTAATCGTTTAGACTTATTTGCTAAAGATAGTAAAAAATACAATAAGCATATTATAGCGAGAGTACTTCCTGCTATTGCTTCTCTGCAAATCTGTGAAAATTGTGGAATATCTCCCAAAGATATAGTAGCTGTGCAAGGACCTTTTTCGGAAAGCTTGAATATAGCTTTATATGAAAAATACAATGCAGATGTTGTTGTGATGAAAAATAGTGGCACTTTAGGTGGCACAGAAACAAAATTGACAGCTGCAATTAAATTAGGTCTAGAAATTGTCATTATTGATAGACCTAGAATAGATTATAAAAATTTAACTCATGATTATGATTGTGTAGGCACATTTGTTGCCAAATATGAAAAATAGGAGGGATTTTGATGGAATTTATCAAAGACCCAATGGCGATAGAAGTTCGTAGTTTTGAAATTATCAAACCATATATTGAAAAATTAAATTTAAGCGAAGAAGAAACAAAAATTTATTCTCGTATTATTCACGCTTCTGGCGATGTGGATTATGCACCAATCATTCGCATTCATAAAGATGTAGTAGCTTCCATGAAAAAAGCTTTGCTTTCTGGTTGCAAAATCTATACTGATGTAGAAATGGTTCGCACTGGTATCAATAAACGTAAATTAGCCTCTTGGGGTGGCTCTGTAGAATGTAAAATTGCAGATCCTGAAATTGCAAAATATGCCAAAGAACATGGTATCACTCGTTCTATTGCTGCTATGCGTCATTTTGGCAAAGAATTAGATGGAGCAATCGTTGCTATTGGTAATGCACCAACAGCTTTATTTGAAGTTATCCGTTTAATGAATGAAGAAAATATTCGTCCAGCTGCTATCATTGGTACACCAGTTGGTTTTGTAGGAGCTGCTGAATCAAAAGATTTATTAATTGCTGAATCAAAAGTTCCATATATTACAGTAACAGGAACAAAAGGCGGTAGCCCAATTGCTGCTTCTTGCATTAATGCAGTAATGTATATTATTGATAATACACGCATTTAATAAGGTGATTTAATGATGAAAAAAGTAAATATTCCTCGTGTAGTTATTGCAGCCACTCAAAGTAGTTCAGGTAAGACTACAGTCGTTACAGGAATACTTCGTGCATTAAAAAATAAAGGCTTAAATGTACAACCGTATAAAGTTGGCCCTGATTATATTGATCCTAGTTATCATGGTATGGCGGCAGGAAGAAAAGGTCATAATCTCGATACATGGCTTGTTGATGAAAGCATGATAAATGATTTATTTGTGCAAGAATCAAAAGATGCCGATATAGCGATTATCGAAGGTGTTATGGGGCTTTATGATGGCGGGAAAAATGGTGTTAGTTCTACAGCACAATTAGCGAAAAAATTAAATGCACCTGTAATTTTAGTCATCAATGTGCAATCAATGGGCGATTCAGCCGCAGCTATAGCACTTGGTTTTAAATTATATGATAGTGATGTGAATTTATCTGGTGTAATTTTAAATAAATTAGGTTCACCAACACATAAAGCTTTGATTGAAGAAGCTATGAAGAAAATAAATGTGCCTGTTTATGGTGCAATTTTCCGTGATGATAGTGTGCATATGCCAGAGCGTCATTTAGGTTTGACACCAGCTGGAGAAAATAATGCGCGTGAAGTCATCGAAAAGATTTCTGAAAAAATTGCTCAAGAAGTATATTTAGATGAAATCATTGAACTTGCTAAAACAGCACCAGCTATCGAAGTTGAAGAATTTGAAGCCGAAAATATCAAAAAAGATATAACCATAGGTATTGCACAAGATAAAGCTTTTTCTTTTTATTATCCAGCAAGTTTAGCTCAATTAGAAAATTTAGGGGCGAAGTTGAAATTTTTTAGTCCACTAGAAGATGAAGCTATTCCTGATGATGTTGATGCTTTGATTTTTGGCGGAGGTTTTCCAGAAGTTTTTGCCCAAGAACTTATGCAAAATACTTCGATGATAAAATCCATACGCAAAGCTAATGAACGCAAAATGCCGATATATGCTGAATGTGGTGGCTTTATGTATTTAATGCAGGGAATTTATGATTTTGAGCAAAGATTTTATGAAATGGTGGGGATTATTCCTGCAAAAGCTCAAATGAATAAAAAATTGCAGACTGTGGGTTATGTAAAAGCAAAAATTCTGCAAGATAATATTTTAGGAAAACAAGATGATAAGATAAAAGGTCATGAATTTCATTTTTCAACACAGATTGATACACAAGATGAAAGTTTTTCAGGGGCATTTGAATTTACGAAAATGCGTAATAATATGAAATACAAAGCAGGATATGCTAAAGATAATATTGTAGGTTCATATTTGCATTTACATTTTTTAGGCTCAAAGCAAAATGCTAAATATTTTATGGAAAAAATAAGAGCTTATAAAAAATCACTAGAGATGGAGGAAAACTGATGACTAAACATATTATGTTACAAGGTACTTCTTCTCATGTAGGAAAAAGTATTTTAACTACAGCTTTATGCAGAATTTTTTATCAAGAAGGTATGTCTGTAGTGCCATTTAAAGCACAGAATATGGCACTTAATTCTTATGTAACTAAAGATGGCGATGAAATGGGTAGAGCTCAAGTAGCTCAAGCAGAAGCAGCAGGTCTTGAGCCATTTGTAGAGATGAACCCTGTATTATTGAAGCCAACAGGAAATGCTTGTTCACAAGTTATTTTAATGGGAAAAGCTGTAGGAAATATGTCTGCACGCGAATATCATAAGGGATATTCATTAAAAGCTTTTGATACTGTAAAAGAAGCTATTCGTCGTTTAGAAGAACGCTTTGAGATGATGGTAATTGAAGGTGCAGGCAGTCCAGCAGAAGTGAATTTAAAAGCAAATGATATCGTAAATATGCGTATTGCTAAATATTTAAATGCACCAGTATTGTTGATTGCTGATATTGACCGTGGCGGAGCATTAGCTTCACTTGTAGGAACTTTAGAGCTTTTAGAACCAGATGAAAGAGCTTTAGTAAAAGGACTTATCATCAATAAATTCCGTGGCGATGTAACTATTTTACAGCCTGCACTTGATTTCCTCGAAGAAAAAACAGGAAAACCAGTTTTAGGTGTAATTCCTTATTTACCTGATTTAGGTATTGAAGATGAAGACTCTGTATCTTTAGATGATAAAAAGACTCAAGCGAAAGATAAAGTAAATGCACCAATAAAAATTGCAGTAATTCAAACTCCTAAAATTTCCAATTTCACTGATTTTGATGCTTTGAGTAAAGAAGATGATGTAAATCTTTATTATGTAAAAGAAGGTCAAGAAATCGGTGATGCAGATTTAATTTTACTTCCAGGTAGCAAAAACACTACAGAAGATATGCTTTATTTGCGTGATAGTGGTATGGAGAAAGCTTTAAATGAAGCTCATGAAAAAAACACTCCTATCATTGGCATCTGTGGTGGCTATCAAATGCTTGGTGAAAAAATCAGCGATCCATTGCATACTGAATCAGATAATGACAGTGTAAAAGGACTTGGCTTTTTGCCAATGGAAACTACTTTTGTAGAGAAAAAACTTACTTCACAAGTTGAAGCAAAATGTTTTTCTTGGGAATTTTTAGGTGAAAAATTATCTATAGATGATTTATTTGGCTATGAAATTCATATGGGAACTACTAAATTTACAAAAGAAGCAAATCATCCATTCATGATCACAAAACGTGCTGATAAAGATGTACAGGTGGCAGAAGGTATGATAAATCAAGAACAAAATGTCATGGGTGCATATATTCATGGTATTTTTGATAATGATAAATATCGTCGTAGTCTGATCAATATATTGCGTAAACGCAAAGGCTTAGAAGCATTACCTGTAAGCACAAATTATGCAGCGGCTAAACAAGCAGCATTTAATCGTTTAGCAGATACTGTTCGTCAAAATATGAATATGGAAAAATTAAGAGAAATTTTACAAGAAGCATAAAATAATGCACCTTAAGACTTAATATAGTTTTAAGGTGCATTTTTATTTGATAATTAGTTACTTTAAAGTAACTATGTTACTAAAAAGTGCTTACTTTACAGCCGTTTTGAGTAGTTATATTATAAAAGTAATGAGAAAATAATACTTAGAAAGGCGATGGATTTATCATGGATCAAAAAGTATTAGATTATGTTGTAGAAAAAACACATGAATTAATGAATGCTCCTTCTTGTAGCAAAGAAGCAAAACAAGCAGCACAAAATTGGCTTGATGCTATTGGCACAGATAATCAATTAGCAGAAACTAAAAAATATATAACAGAGCTTGAAGCTGATATTATGCCGATTGATGGATTGATTGCTTTTGCTAATTCTGAAATGGGTGTTAAAGTTTTTGGTGAAGAAATGGCAAAAAATGTATTAGCTCATGCTCAAGATATTAAGGCAAAAGGTGCGAAATATTGCGATTGCCCAGCATGCAAGGCTGTAGCAGATATTTTAGCGAAAAAAGAACAAATGCTCTAATAATAAAAATGGCGATTGATGAAAATCAATCGCTTTTTTTATGATAGTCTAGAAAAATGGTCAATGGCTTTAGCAAATTCTTCAACTGTTTTTTCTGCATCACCATGTTGTATACCATCAATTACACAGTGTTTTAAATGCCCTTCTAAAATTACTTTGCCAACACTATGTAGAGCGGATTTTGCAGCATTTACTTGCATTAAAACATTTTCACAAGGAATAGTTTCATCATCAATCATTCTATCTATGGCATTTAATTGCCCAATAATTTTTTTTATACGGCGATGGAGCTTTTCTGTTTCCATACATTGTTTCATAAGATAATCTCCTTTTTATAATGATATAATCATTATATCATGAAGATAAATACTATTAATAATGCTATTTAATTAAAGGAATATAAAATGTTTAATAAAATTATTTATGAAAATGAAATATTTAAATTAGATATATTTGAAAATGATATTAAGAATATGGAATTTATAGATTGTAAATTTTATCATATGTTTTGGTGGGATAAATCAATAATCAATTGTAATTTTGTAAATTGCACATTTATAGATTGTCAAATTATTAATCCTAAAATAGAAAATTCACAAATAAAATATAGCAATTTTTTTAATTGCAAGTTAGTAGGAATTTTATGGCAGGATTTTAGAGCGAAAATTAAGGGCATAAAAATCATAGAGCAATTAAAAAATTGTTCTTTGGAATATAATTATTTTGAGAATTTAAAAATGGTGAATACTAATTTTGAAGATAATAAAATATATGAATGTAGTTTTGAAAATTGTGATTTAAAAGATTGTAAGTTTAGAAAACTTGATTTGCAAAATACAAAATTTAAGCATTCTAATTTAACAAAAACAGATTTTAGAAAAGCTAAAAACTTTAAAATAGATATCACTGATTGCAATTTAAAAAATGCTAAATTTTCTTATCCTGATGTAATTGATTTATTAGATTGTTTGGAAATTGTAATCGAATAATAATTCCTGTAAGAAATATTTGTTGATTATATATTTATATTTGTTATAATTTAAATTAAATATTAATTGAGAAATATTTTCAAATAAATAAAAGTAAAGGAATAAATTTATGTTAAAAGATTATAGTAAAAAACATTCAGCAAGCGAAAGAGCTAGAGAAATTCTTCGCTATATTGGTCCAGGTCTTTTAATTACAGTTGGTTTTATTGACCCTGGTAACTGGGCATCAAATTTAGCAGCTGGTGCAGATTTTGGTTATTTATTGTTGTGGATGGTAACACTTTCAACGATAATGCTTATTTTGCTTCAACATAATGCAGCTCATTTGGGAATAGTAACAGGGCTTTGTTTATCGGAAGCATCTACTAAATATCTACCGAAGTGGCTTTCACGACCAATATTAGCAACGGCAATGATGGCATCTATTGCAACAGCTTTAGCAGAAATTTTAGGTGGAGCTATAGCACTCAATTTATTATTTAATATACCACTTGTTATAGGCTCTATAATTACAGCAGTTTTTTGTGCTATTTTATTAAAAACAAATTCTTATCCTAAAATGGAGAAAATAATCATAGCTTTTGTATCTATTATTGGTTTTTCATTTTTACTTGAATTGAATATGGTTTCAGTTGAATGGACTGAGGCTATAAGTGGTTGGGTAACACCTTCTTTTCCAGAAGGCTCAATTGTTATTATCATGAGTGTATTAGGGGCAGTAGTCATGCCACATAATTTATTTTTACATTCAGAAGTAATACAATCGCGTCAATGGAATTTGCAAGATGAAAAAATTATAAAACGACAATTGAAATATGAGTTTTTAGATACTTTATTTTCTATGGGACTTGGTTGGGCAATAAATAGTGCGATGATTATTATTGCAGCCAGTGTATTTTTTACAAATAATTTACAAGTAGATGATTTAGCACAAGCGACAGAATTATTAAGACCAATTTTAGGTGATAGTGCAGCCTTGATTTTTGCCATAGCTTTATTATTTGCAGGGATATCTTCAACAGCGACATGCGGAATAGCAGGAGGCAGTATTTTCTCTGGTATTTTTGGTGAAGATTATAATATTAAAGATTATCATTCATGGCATGGTGTATTGATAACTTATGGTTTAGCTATATTAGTTATATTATTTATTCAAGACCCATTTGAAGGTTTGATTTATTCACAGATGTTTTTAAGTATACAATTACCAATTACTATTTTTTTATTGATATATTTAACATCTAGTAAAAAAATAATGGGTAAATTTGCAAATCATTTATATCAGAAAATAATTTTAATTATTGTCGGTATAATTGTAACTTGCTTAAATTTAACTTTATTATGGGAAATTTTTTATAAATAAGTGATAAAATGGATGTATAATTTTAATGCATCCATTTTTTTGTAAATAATAAAAGGATATATTGATGGATTTTTAGAATATTATCTAGTAGAATATATATATTATTCAGGTAGAATATTGGAGTGGTTTTTATGACAGGAAATAGAGAAGTAATAACAGGTAACGATTTTAAAAGAATGATAGCAGGTGCCTACAGTGCCTTTTTATTAGAATATGAAAATATCAATGCTTTAAATGCTGATTCTTTAATGGATGAAAAAGCAGGTACACATATTTTACGTACAATTGGTGCAGCTGCGATGTCTCTTCGTGATTTACAGGCAGATAGCATTGGTGGAGTATCTAAACGTGTAGGTAGTGCGGCAGTTTTAGGTGCTCATGGCAATGCAGGTGTATTGATTTCACAAATTTTACGTGGTATTGCTAAAGGTTTAGCAGGAAAATATGATGCATCATCTTCTGTTTTTGGAAAATCTTTCCAATATGGTATTTTATATGCTCAACGTGCAGTAAATGATGAAGTAGAACGTCCTTTGATTATTACAGCAAAAGCAGTGGCAAAAGGTGCTTATAATGCTGTTCGTGCAAATTTACCAATTGCTGAAATTTTAACAGAAGCTATAAAAGCAGGTGGCATTGCATTAAGTCAAGCTGAAAAGAAAAATGGCTTTGTAGATGCAGGGGCAAAAGCTCTAATGGTATTTTTACAAGGTTGTAGAGCTGGTTTAGATGGAAATTATGTATCACCAGTATTATTATTTTCTTCTGGCTTTAAAAAATCTCATGATGTGCCAAATCCTAAATTCGATATTGTTTATACATATGCAGTATCATTTAGTTTAGTAAAATGTCGTGCTAGTATCAGTGATTTAGAAAAAATGTTAAATCCATTAGGTAAAGTAATAGTAGTAAAATCATTAGATGATAGAATAACTGTGTATTTACACACAGATTGCCCAGGTTTAGTAGTTGGTCAGGCTGTAGATTGGGGTCAAATCGAAGACATTAAAATTCAAAATTTGGCTATACCACATGATTTGAAAAATGTAGATAAAACTATTATGGATATCGCTATTTTAGCAGTAGCTGATGATGAAAAAACAGCTCAAAGTTTAGAACAATTAGGTGCAATTGCAGTAATCACTCAAGATAAAGTAAGTGGCCCTGCTGTTGGTGATTTAATTAATTTAATTCATGGCGATATTGCTAAAAACTATATTATTTTATCTAATAATAAATCAAGCTCTTTAGTTATGGCACAAGTAAAACGCTTATTAAAAAATAATATAGAAATTCTTTATACTAATAATGTAGAAGAACAAATAAAAGCTTTAAAAGCTTTTGATGTGAACGAAACTTTAAAAGTTAACTTACAGAATATGCATGAAGCTATTTAATATCAATTATTGTATAAATAAAAGTGAAGGGACGGTGGGAATAGGTGGAGATGGCAAAACGATATTGTATATTAAGTTATAAAGTATTGATTTTGGTAATTATTTGTTGTTTTATAAATGCTAATGCACAGGCAGCACCAATACTAAAATTAAATTCTCATGGACATGATGTAATAGTTTTACAGCAAAACCTCATTCGTATGAATTATGATTTAAGTAAAGTTAGCGGTAATTATGATAAAGAGACGCAAGAAGCAGTAAAAGCTTTTCAAAAAGATCATAAAATAAAAGTTACAGGCATTGTAAATCGTGAGACATGGTGGGCTATTAAAGGCGGAAAACAAAATGTTATAGTCAATTCGCAGTCATCTATTAACGAAAAAATTATTTTAGATAATTTATCTTCAGTGCCATATGGCAGACAATTTTTATCTAAAAAAGAAGTCCCAGGTATTATAGCTACAGCGAAGGATTATATTGGCGTGCCGTATGTGTTTGGCGGAGATACACCAGCAGGTTTTGATTGCTCTGGTTATTTGGAATATGTTTTTGCTAAACATGGAATTCGCATACCTCGTACGGCAGATGAACAATATAAATTAGGGAAACTTGTCGAACCAGATGATTTAGAAGCTGGAGATTTAGTATTTTTTACTACGTATGAACCAGGAGCCTCTCATTGTGGTATTTACTTAGGCAACGGAAATTTTATACATGCATCAACAAGTAGAGGTATTCGTGTAGATAATTTAGATAATACGTATTGGGCATCTCGATATTATGGTGGTAAACATATAGTAAAATAAAGAAAACAGCAGGTTTTTTCCTGCTGTTTTTTCTAAAAATGGTAAAAAGAGATGATTTCATTGTTGAAGAAATCTAGGTGTGGAAATGAGTTTTTGAAATAGAAAGGTAATTGACAATGAAACGTATTGAAAGGGTTTTTGAATATTTACAAGAGGTAGCAAAGAGTCAAGATGGTGAGAAGGCTCTTACAGCTACTGCTATTGCAGATAATTTAGGAATTTTACGCAGTAATGTCAGTAGAGAGTTAAACAAATTATATAGAATGGGTAAAATAATGAAGATTTCAGGTAGACCTGTTTTATATAAAATAAATGATGAAAATATCAATGATAAGATAGAAATAAAAACTGTTAATAAAATAAATAAAATAGATAAATCGGCATTTAGTGATTTAATTGGTGCAGAAGATAGTTTAAAAACACAAGTAGAACAAGCAAAAGCAGCAGTGATTTATCCTCCAAATGGATTACATACACTGATTGTAGGTCAAACTGGTGTTGGTAAAACGCTCTTAGCACATATGATGTTTGAATATGGTAAAGAAGTTGGTCGCTTTGCTACAAATGCACCTTTTGTAACTTTTAACTGTGCAGATTATTATAATAATCCTCAATTGTTGATTTCACATATTTTTGGGCATATTAAAGGTGCTTTCACTGGAGCGGATAAGTCTGTACCAGGTTTAATTGAATCAGCAAATGAAGGTATTTTATTTTTAGATGAAATTCACAGATTGCCACCAGAAGGTCAAGAAATGATTTTTTATTTTATGGATACAGGGACTTTCAATCGTTTAGGTGAAACGAAAAGAGAAAGAACAGCTAGTGTGTTAATCATTGGAGCGACTACAGAAAATCCTGATTCAGTATTGACCAAGACTTTTAAAAGACGTATTCCTAATATAATATCTATACCACCATTAGCAGAGCGTTCGTTAAAAGAAAAATTGGAAATAATGACAGTGTTATTTACAGAAGAATCACGCAGTATAAAAAGACCAGTAAAAGTTTCTTCAGATGCGATAAAAGCGATTATCGGCAGTATTGGTAATGGTAATGTTGGTCAATTAAAATCTAATATTCGTCTTTTATGTGCACAAGCATTTTTAAACGGTATAAAGACAGATGGTCATATTGAGATAACTTATCAAATGTTGCCTGCAAATATAAAATCAGGGATTTTGCCGATGAGTCAAACGCGTGAAGATATAGCTTTGATTAGTCGTTATATTGAAAAAGGATTGTATGTAACACCATCTAGCAAAAGTAAATTGCCTCGTGAAAGCGAAGATGAACCATTTAATTTATATCAAATGGTAGAAAATAAGGTTAATATGCTTAAACGAGAAGGCATAGCGGAGGAATTAATTCAACAAATTGTCGTAGCAGACGTAAATACGTATGTAAAAACTTTTTATAATCAAAAAGATGATATTTCTTTATCTGTTTATGATAGATTATTAAAAATTATTGATGCAGATATGGTGGAATTTGCTCAGCAAGTAGTATCTTTAGTGGAACGTTATATAAAATTAGTATCAAGAGAGCGTTTTTTATATGCGTTTGGTTTGCATTTAAGTTCATTATTCAATCGCATAAAAGGAAAGCAGAATTTGCATAATGCTTTAGAAGGTACAATTGACACAAATTCTATAGAATTTAAATTAGCGACAAAAATAAAGTTGATGATTGAAGAAAAATATAAAGTATCTGTGTCAAAATCGGAAACAGAATATTTTGCTATGTTATTGCAATCTTTAAAACAAGAAGATAAATCACAAAAGATAGTAATAGCAGTAGCTATGCATGGTGAATATACAGCAAGTTCCATGGTGAATGTGGCACGAAAATTGTTTAGTGCCAATAAAGCGCCGATATTAGCTTTTGATATGCCTTTAGAGTGTCGACCTGAGGATATGTTAAATCAGATTGTTGAGCAATTACAAAATATTAATTGCCAAGAAGGTGTATTATTGCTAGCGGATATGGGGTCTTTATGTAGCTTTGGCCCTATATTAGAAGAAAGATTAGGTGTGCCAGTTAGGACTTTAGGCATGGTTACGACGCCATTTGTATTAGAAGCAATGAGAAAAGCAGATATTGCAGGTATCAGTTTAAGTGCTATATATGATTCCTTGAAAAATTTTAATGGTTATGAACATAACACACTATTAATTGATGACACAAATGATAGACAAAAAGCTGTAGTAACAATTTGTAGCACAGGTAAGGGAACAGCGGAAAAATTACAAAATTTAGTGATTGATATCTTGATTGATGCTTCGATGAACCATATAAAAGTAATTCCTATAGGCATTGTGGATATGCATAAACGCTTAACGGAAATAGGGCATAAATATCAGATTATTGCTGTTGTAGGTATAAAAAATCCACATATAGATGCTCCTTTTATCCCAATTGAGCAAATCATCAGCGGTCAAGGTGATATTATTTTGCGTGAAATTGTGGGAGCAAAAGATATTGTAAAAAAAGACGAAACAAATATTGTTTTGAAACGTTTTTGTGAAGATGGATTGCAAGAAATGTTGTTATATTTAAATCCTAATAAAATAATTGATATTTTACTTAAATTTATCAATATTTTAGAAGAAAAATTAAAATTAACATGGGACAATCCTCAGAAATTGCGCTTGATAATTCATATAGGCTGTGCATTAGAGCGAATGGTAATTAATAATGGGCTTAAATTTAATGAAAAAAATATAGAAAATATAGATAAAGAAAAATTAAAAGTTGTAGAAGAAGCTGCAAAAATATTTGAGGAAACATTACAAATAAAATTAACAAAAGATGAAATGTATTATATTGTAAGCATGATTTAAAAAAAGTGTGTCTAAAAAAGTCTGTGTCAAATTAAAAAATGACACAGACTTTTTGTTTTAGTGTCAATTTTTAATTGACACAGTTTAGTAAATGGAAGAAGAGTGTCAATTTTTAGATAATACGCATAATTACCATTTAAAAAGTCCTTATAGTTACAGTAAAAATTTTGACACTAAAAGTTGGCACGCCATTTGCATATAATATATAACAAGAAGAATTTTGAAAGGGGAAATTAAAATGTTAGGTATTATTGTTGGTACACATGGGCATTTAGCAGAAGAATTAGTAAATACTTGTGCTATGATTTGTGGTCAGCCAGATAATTTAACAACAGTAACATTAGTACCAGGGGAAGGTCCAGAAGATTTAATGGCTAAATATAATAAAGCGATGGAAGAAATGGACACTACTAATGGTGTAATTATTTTAAATGATTTATTTGGTGGTAGCCCTTATAATGCTGCATGCCGTGTTGCTATGGAAAATGATAAATGCGGTATTGTAACAGGCGTTAGCTTACCAATGCTTGTAGAAGTAATAAATTATCGTTTATGCAATGGCGAAAATGCAAATGTTCAAGATGCAATGGAAAAAGCTGTAGAAGCTAGTGTAGCTGGAGCTCAAAAATTCCATAAAAGCCAAGTTGAAAGCGAAACAGATGACGAAGGAGACGATTTATAATGAAAATTGTATTAGCTAGAATTGATGATCGTTTAATCCATGGACAAGTAGCAACTGTATGGGCAAAAGTTACTGGTTGCGAACGTATTATTGTATGTGATGATGATGTAGCAGCAGATACTATTCGTGCTACACTTTTAAAACAAGTAGCTCCTCCAGGTATCAAATCCAGTGTTGTTAGCGTAGATAAAGCTATCCGCGTATACAACAACCCTAAATATGAAAATGATAAATGCTTATTGCTCTTCACAAATCCTACAAGTGTATTACGCATGGTTGAAGGTGGCGTAGATATTAAATCTGTAAACGTTGGTGGTATGAGCTTTAAAGAAGGTAAACGCCAAATTACAAATGCTGTTTCTGTAGATGATAAAGATGTAGAATCCTTCAAAAAATTAAGTGAAAAAGGTATTGAAATCGAATTTAGAAAAGTAGATACAGATAAACGTGTTAATTTAATGGAATTTATTAAATAATTAAATGAAAAGATTAACAGCTATTAATTTTAATGGCTGTTAATCTGCTCTTATGAATGGAGGTTTTTTTATGGAACTCAGTGGAGTACAACTTATAGCTATTTTTATCGTTTCAGCAATAGCTGGTATGGGCAGTGTTCTTGATGAATTTCAGACACATCGTCCATTGATAGCATGTACATTAGTTGGTGCAATTTTAGGTGATATGACAACAGGCATTATAATCGGTGGTACTTTGGAAATGATTGCACTTGGTTGGATGAATATCGGTGCAGCTATGGCACCTGACGCAGCACTTGCTTCTGTTATTTCTACAATTCTTGTAATTGCTGGTCATCAAAGTATCGGTGCAGGTATTGCGATTGCTATGCCACTTGCAGCAGCAGGTCAGGTATTAACTATTATCTGCCGTACAATAACAGTATTTTTCCAACATAAAGCAGATGGTTTTGCTCAAGAGGGTAATTTAAGAGGTATTGATATCTGCCATTTAGGTGCATTATTACTTCAAGCTTTACGTGTAGCTGTTCCATCTTTACTTGTAGCTATGTACATTGGTACAGATGCTGTTCAAGGTTTATTAAATGCAATTCCTCCAGTAATCACAGGTGGTCTTCAAGTTGCTGGTGGCTTCATCGTTGTAGTTGGTTATGCAATGGTTATTAACATGATGAATGCTGGTTACTTAATGCCATTCTTCTTCCTCGGCTTTGTTACAGCAGCATTTACTGAATTCAATTTAGTTGCATTTGGTGTAATTGGTCTTGTTTGTGCAATTGTTTACATTCAGCTTAGCCCTAAATATCATCAAGTGGCAGCTCCAGCAGCAGCAAGCGCTGGCAGTGCAAAAAGTGATGTAGATGATGATCTTGATGATGAATTAGACTAAGAGGAGGTTGAAGATTATGAAAAAATTAAGTTCAAATGATTTATTCTGGACCTTTATTCGTTCAAATTTCCTTCAAGGTTCATGGAATATGGAACGTATGCAGGCACTTGGTTTCTGCTTTGGTATGGTTCCTATTATTAAAAAATTATATGAAGGCGAAGAAAGAAAACAAGCTATTAAAAGACATCTAGAATTTTATAATACACAGCCATTCGTTACAGCTCCAATCATTGGTGTAGTAGCAGCTATGGAAGAACAAAAAGCTAATGGTAAAGACATTCAAGATGGTGTTATCAACGGTATTAAAGTTGGTATGATGGGACCTCTTGCAGGTGTTGGTGACCCAATCTTCTGGGGTACTCTTCGTCCTATTTGTGCAGCTCTTGGTGCTTCTTTAGCTATGGGCGGTAGCTTACTTGGTCCTATTTTATTCTTTGTATTATTCAATGTAGTACGTTTACTTATTCGTTGGTATGGTATTAAATATGGCTACACTAAAGGTACTGATATTATTCAAGACGTAGCTGGTAATACTCTTCAAAAAATTACAGAAGGTGCTTCTATCTTAGGGTTATTCGTCATGGGGGCACTGGTAAATAAATGGACAACCGTTAATATTCCAGTAGTTATTTCTGAAGTAACTATGCAAGATGGTAGTGTAGTTACAACTACTGTTCAATCTATCTTAGATCAATTAATGCCAGGTCTCGTACCACTTTTACTTACATTCTTATGCATGAAACTCATGAAGAAAAAAGTCAATGCAATTTGGATTATCTTTGGCTTATTCGCTGTAGGTATTATTGGTTACGGTTTAGGTATTCTTAAATAAGTTCCCCGACCAAAATTAATATAAAAAATGGTGTTGATATTTTATCAACACCATTTTTGTTTTTACGTATTTAACCATACTGAGCAAGAAGTCTCCTGCCTCTAAGGTAGTGAGATGAATTGCTCCTTAGGAGATTGACTGGATATATGTTTTATGAGATAATCTTATTGGTCGAATATAAAAAAA